>Ga0315914_1002139_pt1 | contig 30280 bp, 16 predicted proteins | sample MpolenodulesMG_FD_203920 | JGI IMG/M metagenome (GOLD analysis project Ga0315914, IMG submission 203920) | Medicago polymorpha root nodule microbial communities from Los Angeles, California, United States - elongated nodules | ecosystem: Host-associated > Plants > Roots > Nodule | place: USA...
TGTAAAGTAAGAAAATTAAGGGTTTTTTTCTTCAAAATAATAAAGAATACCAAGGGTTCTGTTTTAAAAAAGAAAAATCAAGAGTTGTTTTTGTAACAAATTCATGATTTGTTATTGTTTTGGACCGGCCAAAATGCCAATCCCACAGCGACATGTGGACTAAACGTCCATCATACTAAGGCTCAACGCCTGAAAAAAACACACCAACAACAATGCACCAAATCACATTCGAGCATGCCTCCGCGCAACAATCATCTTATCTGTGTCCTCTAACCGCTCTCTACTCACACGTCGTATATCCCGGAGACTGTTATTCTCACGCGCGCCTATATAAGGGTGACTTAGCTTCACCCTCAAGGTACGATTCACTTTCACCACACTTTTTACACACTCTTTCTCAGTTTCATCACTGACTTGAGCGTTGGAGTGCTAACGTGCCTGCATGCACCTTTCGTCCCACCGCAAAGATTCATCGCCACTATACTGAAGAACTTTCCGTCACTGTTGCCTCTCGTCCATCCTCATCAAACAGATCAGTTATGATGTACCTACAATGTTTACATGTTGATATTGTTCACTTTAAACTCTAGAGTAACTTGCTCATTGTAAAAGTCGGATTCCAATGACGAAAGCGAAGAATGAATTGTAGCCACTAATCTTATTCCAAACTGCCGCATGTATTGTGCCACATCCTATTACTTTGTTTTTGTCATTTTCGTAAGAGTAATTCTTCACTTTCTTGCCGATAGTTTTCGTAAAGAATAACACTCTTCTCTTGTTAAGAATTCCACGTATTATTTATTGAAAAAAAATAATTTTTAAAATTTTGAGAAATAAATTGACACAATTTCCATTACATAATTTCTATTTTGGTATACCAATATGTTACCTTTTTTTTTTTTGCCTACATTATGCACATTTTTGTAATTTAATTCTTTAGTTGATCTATTTAGAAAAATGCTAATAGTGTTCATAAGATGAGACCTAATAATATTGCACTCTCCAAACACGATTTCTCCTATGAGTTGAATTTTAAATGGGTGGGATTAAATTTTCCTCCTTTGGATCGAAACCTATGCCAACACATTTATAGGACCAGTCGATAAGATTTTTCTTCATTCTTATTCTTGTTGAAAATGATGTTGTTTGTAGATATCATGTTACATAACTTGAATCTCATTTCAAAAGCTAACTCAAAAGGTGGAAGTGTTCAAACACATTTATAGAGCCAACAGTTCAGAAATCTGAACAATTTGAGACTCCAAACAACTTTAATACCTACCATCACACCTAACATAGGTCCTGACTCCAGTTTCCACATTGCAATCTTTGACCGACTCCGATATCATGTTATACTATTACTGGAACGTCTCTTTGTCCTTTACCCTGTTTCGTAATCTCTATTGTAAATCTCCTTGCAGACCTTATAACTGGAATTGCATTTTTTAAGTCTTCACCAAAAAGCTAATTATGGTGATGGACGACTCTAAGAATGGAGGTAGGAAAGATACAAGTTTAGAGGGAGGAGGAGAAATAATTTATAATAAAGGGATCTCTGTATTGTTAGAAGGATGGATCATATCTAGAGGGTGGTGAATAAATATCACTGTTTTTCGCAAAACAGAAACGGGTTTTTGAAGACTTATTACGAGGTTGTTCGTAATTGAATTTATGTATGAAGATATCGATAACGATGATTACAAAGCATTAAAAAAAAAGACAAATATTAAGTGAATTTGATTGATCGAGATAATCAATAAATTGATTATTTTTTAGATAAAACTTAATAAAGTTTTTTTAATTTTTTTTTTAGGGAAAAGTTTTTTTTATAAAGTCCTAGTTAATTAACTTAGATATAAACTAATCATGTTCATTAAAATAATACATGCTAGTAAATATTCTAATACTTGAAGTATAGATGGTTTGAATAGCTCACGAGATTTGGCTCGATGTACATATGCAAATTGCAATTAATTCTTTTTCATAAAATAATATTATTATCTTTAAGTCTTGACTCAATTTCAATCATGGTTGAAACTCCAAGCACGTTGCCAATTTTATATGAACATTGCCTTTTTCTCCTTTTTTTTGGGTAATGAAAGAGGGAAATATATATGAACTAAAAGGAATATATGCTTCAAGAAAGAAATAAAAAAAATAAAAAAAAGAAGCTAGATATTGTGATATTCCATGGCACAAGAAATAACACACATACGAATTATATTTCAATTATATATATCTAGCGGAAAGACGGGCACTATCGTGTCCGTGTGTCCGCTCTTTCTACTGCGCTAACACGTGTGATTGTTTTATTATGATTGTTTGTATAATTTTGATTAAATTTTAAAATATTAATGGAAATTATTGATATATTGATTTATAAACAAAATATTGTCAATGCATAAAAACAAAATAATGATTTATTTAACAAAATAAATCACGGTTCTCTTTATTCAACAAAATAAATCATAGGTCATCATCGGCACCGACGTTACATACGTTGCTGAAGCTATATTGCCTTTATTAAACAAAATAATGATTTATTTAATAATTAAAAAAACCACGGTTCTCTTTATATAAAAAAAGAAGTCACGCTATCATAGTTTGTATAAGCAATTATAAACCAGCAAACTCAAATAATCCTTGAAATTAATCGTAAACAATTTGAATCATAATCACTTATAAACCCAGCAAAGTCAAATAATCCATAAAATTAATCGACTTTGATTAGTTGTAACATGAAAGAAAAAGAAAATACTTACAGGTTAATTGTGAATTCTGATGCATAGGGCTGAGAGAGGTTGAGAAAAACTAAGCAATGCGGGAACAAACTATGAATTGTGAGAACCCTACTTATTACTCCCTTCGTTCCTTTTTAGGTGTCTTTTTAGGGTGAATTTTTCGTTCCTATTTAACTGTTGTTTTTGTATTTTAAGGGTATGATTTGTCAATTATACCCTTTGTCAATTATTCTTATATTTTTCAATAAAATTAATTAATGCTATATATTTGGAAAACTAAAGTTTGTTTTTTTTTCAACAAAGTTTTTTGTTTTGTTTTAAAACAAAATTTGTTTCTTGTTATCTTCAAATTTAAACAAAAATTTGTTACCTATGATAATAGTTTCATGAAGAGTTAAAATTCTATATATAAACTTGTTAAAATTATCAAGAGATATGCACAATATTTAGAAAATTGAAAATTGTTTGTTATGAGAGAAAGATAAAGCGCGCAAAAAAATAGGAATTTTTGGAGAAAGAGAGAAGTAAGTAACAATTGTTTGTTACATATTGAATTTATTTGAAAGATAGAGTGTGTGCAAATAAATAGGAAATTATTAGTGGATTAAAATGAGGGTATAATAGGAAAAAAGTGTGCAAAAATACACCTCGCTATTTTTGTGTTAAAATTCTAAAACGACACTTAAAAGGGAACGGAGGGAGTAATTGGCTAACAGTAAGAACAATTCATAAGGAACAATGTGTAAGTTTTCTCCTTAAATTAAATTTATTCTTATTTGTTATATGTGTTATTTGTATTTAAAATTAAGGGTATTTTTGAAAAGAAAAGTCCAACAAAAAAGTGTGCTGAAAGGGGTAGTTTGCTTTATATATAGTATAGATACAACCATAACATGGCACAATAAAACACAACCCCAAAAATCCCATTTAAGGTTGGCTTGGGATCTTGGAGTTTGCTCCTCCAAAGGTTTCAGGTTCGATTCCCTCTAGTGCCAATTTCGGTGGGCTAAGTCCATAGAGAGTTTGCTCTGACTTTAAACGGAGCCACCGCAAGTGGGCGGTGTGATTGGTCCCCTCGGATTAGTCTCGATCCTTAGATCGGATACCGAGTTTAAAAAAAAAAAAAAAACACAATCCCAAAAGGCTAGCTATCTAGCTAAGGCACAACCAATGAGGGTCCATAAAGGTTATTTAGATATATTGTTTTGATATCATAATATTTTCACCCTAACTCACTTACACAAATTATATATATAGATAGATATCAATAGCACACAAACCATGACAACAAATTCTCTCATCATGGAAGGATTTCAGCTTTAGGATTTCCACATTTAGCTACGGTGGATTCAAGACCTTTGTTAGGAGTACACATCTCATAATACCCGGAACAATCATTAGGATAAACGTAATAACACAAGTAATACAAATGGGGACAATCTTGCACCACACCTTCAACACTATAGCCATTAATAATTGCTACAACAAAAAGAACTAGAACAAGTGAAGCAATGGTTTTTGCCATAGTGTATATGAATGAGTATTATTATTTTCTTTTTATCTCTCTGTTTTTTTTTTTTTTGCATGGAATAAAATGGCTCTAAATTGCTCCAATTTATAGAACTAGTAATTACCTTAAATTTGAAGTGAATGTATTAAATTTTGGTTTTGCGGGAGGAAAAATAAGATCACAAAATTAGTATGGAAATTGGGAACCATGGTGTTAAATATTAAGGTTGACCAATTTATTTTTATTACAGAAGGATGGATATTAGAAATTAATTAGTTAAATGATATGGCCAAAATGGTTAACAAATGGAAATTTTGTGTGATGATACTTTAGGCTATTGATATTGAATTTGTCTTCATTTCTCAAATATGAACAAAGGTCAACATATCTCAAAGATGCCATGCCACACTCACCTAAACACGTGGTTGTTGATTCTATTTCTGCTCTGATAACATTATGTTTTTAATTAATTTGTTGCACCATGTATGTGAATGTAATTATTAATTAGTTTCTTTTAAGAAATCAAAATGGAATATATTATACTAGCTGGCTATCCCCCTAGGTGACGAGTCCAGATATGCTCTATTTAGACAATGCTCCATTTAGCTAATAAAGGTTATAGCTAATAATTACAGCAATGTTTTGGAAATAATAGCAAAGATTAGCCTATACCCACACATAGGAAGAGTGTTAATAATATTACACTCTCCAATCACTTCCAAACACAATTTACCCAATTGGTTAAAAAATTTAAATGGGTCCGATTAAATTTGTCTCCTATAGTCAAACCCTAAGCCAACAAATCTTCATCCATGAGAACTCTGTCTCACTCGGTTTTAACAATGGTAAGACTGATTGATAAGATTCTTCTTCATTCTCGTAAAAAATGAAAGTGTTTGTGGAAGGAGAATAAATCCCCTTCCACACTTTGTATTGCATTTTATGTCTACACCAAATAGATGATTCTGTTTTATTTGCTTGAGCACAAAGAATGCATTTGTTTGGCGGACGCACGACCACAGCCATGGATAACTCCAAGAATGGAGGTAGGAAAGATAAAATTTGGAGGGAGGAGAAGGAACAATTTAGTTTAAAGGTTCCATTGTATAACCCTACGAAAAATAATCATAAGCCTAAAAAATAGAGGGCACCATAAACCACAAAAAAAAAAAAAAAAAAAAGTAAACATATTCTACAAGCAGTAAGATCGTAGTGATATATAAATTTATACAACCCACCATAATTTACATAGATGATTTTCCTTTTGTTATGTACAGCAGAAGTTGGACTAATCTAACATTAACTCTAGTCAGCCGTATGAAACAACTCTAATATAGAGAATCCTTCTAATGTTACATTCTTTCGTATATTACATTACATAACATAATCTCAATTACATCGTGTAGAAGGCGATAACATTAACTACATATGCATGGAAATATCATCCCAACATGTGTGTATAATAATGTGTTTAGAGATCGGATGCAGTGTTCTTTGCAAGAAACCTTCTAGCTTTGGTTGAGAAATTTCTAGCCTTGACCTTGTCGGTGAAAGTCAAAGGAGCGTCTTCCTCGACAGTGTCTCTTGGATCATACCAACCAACAGAAGTACTCTCATGAATCGAGCTTCCAGCGCTATATACATTTGAAGAATTGTGGTCTTCTGGTATATCTCGATACAAATGTTTTAATATAAAAAGAGCAGTATCATAGTCTCGCCAATAGTTCCTGTAAACCAGATAAACATTGGAAATTGCCTGAGTTGAGTTCTAAAACGAAACCATACCAATAAATATGATCTTGATAGTATGACGACAATGTGAACTTCTAAATACACTTACGTGTGTGATCCGAGGGCTTGCAGATATGGATGCTCAAATGTCTTATCCTGCATTGGAAAAACAAGTTGAATTAATAAAAAACTGAAAAGACCACTATATTGGAAATAAAAATACCCAAATGAAAGAACCTAGGGATAAGGTAGTGCCATTTCCTTCGAAACTTTTTTTGCCCATATTCAATTTTGCTACAAAAAAATTGTATTTTCAATTTAGAATATGGTTCGATATTTATGACTAAGCTCTCATTTTCTCTTGCAACCAGTATCTTATTTCTAATCTTGTATTGAGAATAAGGAAAAACGGCCAGATAAGAATATTAGTTAAAATAAAAACATCTACCATAGACTAAAAGTTGGATAACCAATTGAGGATCCAGTAACTTTTCGTGGTGAGGATATAATATTTTATAATAGAAAAGTATACTAAGCTTTTACAAATTACACAATTTTATGGACAAAATACTTCAAAATAAGCTATGGTATATTTTGTATCAATGTGTGTGCTTAGTGTTAAAGGAATGATGAAAATTAGAAGGATAAGTAATTCAAATTAGTATAAACTTATTTTACTTTATCTCTTATAGCTTTCTACATTTATTTTCTTAAAAGAATTGTTTTACGTAGGCAACAACTATTTTTTTATAGGGATAAAAATAAGGGTTAATTAAGTTTTTGGTCCCTATAAATATCTGTAGTTTTGTTTTTAGTCCCTATAAAAACAAATCACACTTTTTAGTCCCTACGAAATTTTCCGTTAGTGTTTTTAGTCCCTGTTATATTAAAATTTGTTTAATTATAAAATAAGGGTTAATTAAAATTTGTTTTTAGTCCCTACAAAATTTGCTTAAACTTCAATTTTTGAAAGAATTTTTACATACATGTTCATAACATCATAAGACACTCTTTTATAAAATCTTTTAGTTTTTTAACATGTAATGAATTAAAAATGAATTTTTCTAAAAGCCAAATTTTCTAGATTATTGAACATTTTAAAGCAAGTATTTTTCCTTTGTGGGGGAACAGCCCCCATTGCATTACACATGCATCCCCCTTCACCAAGGCTTTGTTTGCGAGTTTGGAGGGAGGGAAGGGGCTTTGGGGTGAGGGAAAAAAATAGAGAAACCTTTCACCTTTTTTGAGAAAGAGTTTAGGTAAAGAATTATACATGAATGCTTAATATTATTAATATATTTTTAATATTGAGAGCATCATAACAATATAAATTCTTGACCAAAAAAACAATATAAATTGGATTTGAAGAATTTATCTAAGCCCCCCAAAACCCTCATCCAATACAATTTTTGAATTCTCCCGAATTAGGGAGATTTTGTATCATTAAGAAAAATAAACCCCCCAAAGCCCTCCCCACCCGAAGTCAATTCCTTCCGCTCCATCCATCCTTTTTTTCGAAGCCTTCAACTCACTTCCCCTCCTAATCTCCCAAACAGACCCAAGGGTGAGGTATCCTAGGGTATATACTATAGGATTTTATCCATGTGAGGGAAACATGCATGTATTAAACCAAGTAGTAGAAGATTCCGGACTCAAAATAAGATGAGTCATTACATTACAGTGACCTTATCTCTGCAGTTTTACTGGTCCTTGAAAATAAAGGTGGGGCAATGTATATATTCAAGGACAAAATGTCTGTTTTATTTCAAATCGACTTCATCCATGGATACAAATATACAATCAAATACATCATTTTGAGCACCAAAAGTTTTATAACTCAGTTATGTGTGTTCTCATTTTGCACAATACTCCTGACACAGTGTTTGAAAAACAAGATAGGTAATGGAATGTAATAACTCCATACCTGAAGCATGTGATCAACTCGTCCAGTTTTGCTTCCTGTCAACCTCTCCATCATTAAAGATCCATATGACATCTCTTCCTCCTCTTCAGAGCTCTCACCTGAAATGCAGATAGATAGGATTTTGAACAAGAACATGAGGGAACAATCTATTATGTAATACACATTTTACAATCAAACCATTAACCATATATGCACCAACGTTTATATCTCCGTGAGGAACTATAAAGCACAGACAGCTTTCCAAACTTTTGTGTCAGGTGTCAAACATGTATTAGACAGTGACGCTTCTAAGACACCTTGGACACTTGTCTCAGACACCAACACTTCTAGGATATGCCATGGACACTTCATAGAAACGTAAAGTTGTATATGTCTTATACTTTTGAGGTTTGTCATTATAGGACTTAAATAGTTGTTTCAAGAGACATAATTAAAAATGAATGTAGAAGACAAAGAAATTACATCGCCTTCTAAAATATTTACCAAAACTACGTACTGTAGCATTGCAGTTTCTAACTTTATTGGTGGGAAAGGGTGTATAGGAGTAAGTTTACTAACGAGACATAAAAAACAATGAGGAAAGACGTCCTTTAGGAAAAAACAAAACAGGAAAAGCATAACATCATATCCGTTCACAAGCCTGTCAAAATAAAAGCTTTTTTCTAAATAAACAGCGAGCAGGAAAAGCCATATAAAGACTACTAGACATTTTAATGGCTACTACGTCGATGTTCAGAAAAGGGATAGAATTCTCAAACTTGTTATATAAATATGACATTCATAAAATGGCTATCAAATAAAAAGGAACCTGAGACTATATTACCTTCTATGTTCTCCGAAAGTTTTGATTGACAAACTGCTAGTACCCTATCCTGCTTAGGAAACAGAAATTACAACTGTTACCATGCACGAGTACAAAAGTGAATATCAGAAGACACTAGACAGGGTGTGTGGGCATTCGTGTGTGTGTTTTCTAATCAATTTGACAGGTTCATCATAAATTATTTGTTTCTTTAGTTTCAAGCTTCAATTTTGCCAATCAGAATAATATTAATGTTTGCTACCCATATTGAGCTGGGCCTGTTACTAACTTACCACACTTGTAATAAGTTTGTTAATAATTTTCTACTTTCAACAGGATTTCTTACATCGATAAAGAGTGTGTTAGTTTAGCTAGCATTTCTCACTACGTTATTATACAATGAGAAGAGAGGAGCTCACCCTTGCAGATTTCATGTATCTCTTTACTGCGTGAGTGCGAACTGCTAGATTTTCAGTGAATTCCTACAAGAATTGCAGTGTTATTTGAGACAGATATAATTGTCCAAACTAGAAATGTAACACTAGTATCTCTGCTGCTTCACCTGAAATCCTATATGCAGTCTTTTTCCTCCTCTGTGATAAGGAATCAAGACAGGGCGTTTGCCAATGTATTCCTTGCAGACAAGTGGCTCTACCCTGTGGTGAATTTAAAAATAGCATGTCAAGTCGCACATTTACGTTTGTCTAAATTTTCACACAGCAGATACAGTATCAGAAAATAGAAAAGATTAGCAAAATCACAATTGATTTAATATCATTCCACATGCTGGTGTGCATACACTAAAGAACTATAGGTTATGCAACACCGAATATATCACTGGTTATGTAACACTGAGTTATAGGTCATGTAACATGTTATGTAACATAATACTCCTATTTATACAACTACAGGAAAGACAAGCAAAATAAAGGCTGTATATTACTTTTCAATCTCTCTATCTACATTTTTAGTTTCACTCTCCTAAAGTAGATTTAAATTTAAAATATCACTTATTTTTGGAATACAATATATATATTTATTGACTTGGAGGCAAGGGTAAAATTGTAAAGAAAATGTGTACATCAAACATTGGATCGCCTTTATATATTGTTGTAGACAATTAGGCCATATATTTATCACATTAAGCCTATATATAAATGGACTACGTTGTGTAGCACTCTAGCTGATACACGGTTTTTACCATCTCATGCCTGTTTTCTCTATTTCAACACAATCAAAACATTAGAACAGATGCTCCGAAAAGCTGCGGAAGAATTTAGTGAAGAGACGGAAAATATAAACAATCAGGAAAATTGCACAAATTGACTGGTAGCAAGAATTTATATTGTGTACTCACGTTGAATGGAACCTCGAAAAAGAATTGTGTACAAGTAAAGATGATTCTTATTGATGGAGTGAAATAGAATAAAAACATGGGAAAATAACTCTTCTACAAGGGTTGATCCTTTTACAACTAAACCACCGCTCTAATTTTTCAAAGTAATAAATCTCAATCTTGCTCCTATTTATGCTAAATTGCTCGTCCTTCTAACCTCTCTAACAAATTAATTGTTATAACAAGCTGGTAATTATGCTCTACTTAAATTATTTGTAGAAAATTATCAATGTTTGGGAATCTCTTAACACATTCACCGGGGAAACTTCATTAGGGATAGAATTATAACAAACCTGTATGCTACTGGATCATATGGGTGAAAAATGTTAAACATCTGCCGACAAGCTGGCATTTCTTCAATAATATTTTCCTGTTCCCAATATTCTTGGCCTCTTCCTGGAATTAACAAGAATTTATCAACTTAGATGCATATAAAAAATTGGACATTTAAAAGTAACCGCCATTTGCAATCATAATTTTTTTAGGCTTAAATGCACTTTTGGTCCTCCTATTCCCCCTCCCCTTCAAAGAGATCTATCAATACCCGAAATAAATTTTTTATTACTGTATCAAAGTCAAGCTAAGAAATTGTTACCAATGCCAATTCGGATATTGCGGAGTGCAAGAAATACACCCAGAGGGGATCCAACAGCAAAGAATGTATCAACCTGCCATAAATTCATTGTTAGTCATATACTAAGGAATTATCAATGACCCTTTTTTTTCAAGAGTTGAATATGTTAAAAATACTAAAGGAAATGTACTTCTCGATAAAGCCATCCAAGAGTTCACATCCTAGAAACAGAATTTGTAGTAGTTTTAATACCTTGAATAGAAGCTTTGTATAATTGATATACGGAGTGTAAGGCTTTATTACATCTTGCATAGGAGGCAACTTTTGAGATGACTCTGGTACTTCCACATTCATGTGAACATCTTTAACTGCATTTTGTTATATATTAGAAATCAAGAGAACATGGGAAAACATCTTATGCTTTTTATTGGACACAAAATCAAGTAATCACCAGAATCCAATTCTTCTTTCGTATGATCACCGTCACAAGATTCCAGATCAGCTAGCTTCCCGCTCAACGAATCAATCTAAACAACAAATTGTCAGCTAAAGGCCAAGTTATAAAGGAAGTTAATGTTAGTAGTAAGGATACTATGGGCCTGTTTGGATTGAGCTTATTTTGAGCTTATGAAAAAGAGCTTATGCAAATAATTAAACTTGTATGTTAATCCTTATGATCTTACTAACGAAAATTGTATATTCATAATTTGTTTTTTCATAAACTACCTTAACAAACTTATAAATAATACATTAACGCTTGTTTATTTGCATAAGCTGCTTTGCATAAGCTCTAAAATAAGTCAATCCAAACGGACCCTATATAGTCATATGAAGGTATTTCATTTTCATCACTCATATGAGTTCAACAATGCACCCTTTGTATGTAGTATACAAATATACACACCAAACCCAAATGAATTATTGCTTCCAAGTATCTAAGTCGCAAGATGTTTATATAACCCAAGGAATTGTGCACCACACGTTATTTAACATATTGGAAGCACATTGAAGGATAAGTCGATATTAGCTTTGCGCAAATAATTCAGACATTTATCATAAAATATTTGTTTCACCACTGCTCCCTGCTCACCAGTACATGTGAAGTTGTGAACACGTATGTCGTGTCATATCATGACTTGAATCATGTTTTGTTGTGTGTATATATAAGTCGAAGTTTGGTTAACTTAAAAATAATATTCAAATTTCATAAAAACAATAACTTCATTAATTTGCCATTTTTTTTTTTTTGGTTATGACATCAATGAGTTGGATCTAAATATGGTGTATGACATAACACTATGGCGTAATTTGATCCATGTAGCCGACCCCACTTAGTGGGATAAGGCTTGGTTGTTGTTGTTGTTGTTGTTTGGTTATGACAAATTTAGGAAGAGGACAGGTTAGGTTACCCATCCAAAATGAACTATAGTACTTACGAAGTTACAGATGGCCTACTGATGAAATAATACAAACCCAAAAACATTTAACACTACTAAGTCCTAATAGCAGAATAAACTATTATAGGAAAATCATTAATGTAAATCGCTACTATATTTTTCTTACTGAACATTTTTATATATAAATATCACATATCTGCTAAAATATGTAATTAATATCAAATATGATTTAATATTTAATTTTTGCTTCAAAGAATAAACATACATTTCAAAACTTCACAATCTGAGGCGCACACACACACACACTAGCATCCAAACTAACTCTACTATGAAATCTATTAATCAAGCAGTCTATTATTTATTTAGATTGGTTAATTAGTTAGAAGAGAACAATTTGATAAATAGTTTATCCAAAAAAAAATTGGCTAAATAGGGGAAATCAAAATGAGGAGGGGCATTATGTACATTTGACAGCTTTTGAGTGAAAAGAAATATCCCTTGTAAAGGAATATCTCCAATCTTTTGACTCTTTATATTTGGTTTTTCATCTTATTTTCTAAGTTCCTAATAAAAGCATTCCAGGGCATGGTTTCTTATTTTAAGGCCTCTCAACATGCCTCTCCCTCTCTTGGGTAGGGAAAACTTGCTAGAGAAGTCCATGAAAAACCAAAAAAAAAAAAAAAATGTAGAAATCGGAAACTAACCTCTTCCCGGAGCTTTTTTATTTCTTCATCTTTGTTGTTTGTCCCATTACATTTTTCCTTAGGCACCGGTAGCCCAAGATTCACACTCTCTAGTTTATCTGATGCATCCGTTTTCTCAAAAAACGTATCACTAGAATCAGAAATGCAGTCAGTAACATCTCGCTCATTACTTGGGCTCACAGAGTTAGGTTCTGCAATGAAGTTGTGCCCACTTGATGAAGTAGGGCATAAAATGGAGGACTCCTCGGAAAATTCTGCCTCCATTTCTGAAGAAGTCTGTTGTGTAGTCTTCTTTTCATCAGAGGGGATCTTCACACTCAATGTGTCATCCTGATTGACCGATGAGTGCTGAAAATAATTATTTTTCATATCAGGGACGAGTTCCTCATCTTCACTATGTTCCCTGTACATCCAATCCATTGGAAATGGGGATGACAAATTGTCTTGATGGCAGAGGATATCATACGAAAGGACACTTCCCAGAGAATGACCATATAAAGAAATCTACATAAAAGTCACCACAAAGTGAACCACTATAGATATTGAGAATGCATAGAGGGAAAAACAAAGCAATTTTTCAACAAGCATACCTTTCCATCATATCCAGGATTCCTCTTAATAAATTTCAGATATAGTCGGTTCAGTTGGTTGGATACCTGGAGAAGTGTAAATTCACAGGTCAAAAAATGAACATTGTTTAGTTCTCTACTACAATAGTATAACATTTAAACCTACAAAGCAATCCTTCCAACTACCGAGATAAAGAAAATGCAAATTCATTATGCACCTGGATTTTTAAAAATGGATATATCTGCACTGCAGTTATAAGTTATTCTAAAATGAAAAGTAGGTTCCATTTTATTTTTTTTGCATTGCAGGTTTTGTAATTGCAGAACATGTAAGGATACAAGCATACACATACAAGGAGGTTCACAGAACTAAACTCTTAATAGCCTTTAAAATACGAAATTTATAGCTTATGTGATCTACAGAATCTAGAGAAGATTAAAGTAAGAAGTATGAATAAACTAAACGTTGTATGGAAGTTTTGCAGACAGTCGAAGTCGTGCATAAATCAGCATTGCTGCTCTGTTTCCTTACTTTTTCTAATAAAATACCAAGTTTCTATCAAAACCTCTGCAGCTAAATGATGTACGCTAGTAATCACCCAAATTTTTCAAATATTGCCATTGTGGAATTTGTGAACTGCCTCTTTATGTTTCCTTATTTCATTTATTTTCTTTATGTGCTATGTGCTATGCAAATGTCAAAACTGTAAATGAAGAAAAATAAGAAAAAAAATGACATGATCTGATGATTATTTTTTAGGAAGATTTAAAGAAACAATGATAGCAGTGAACACTGGCACACAATTTCTTACCGAGTCAATTATGTCTTGACAGTAAATTGGGCTCATGTAATACAAAACATCATGAACAGTTGCACTTAGCGTGACACGCAATCCTCGAACTCCATCCAAGGTTATTTTCTCAACAGCCGTTTCACCACTCAGCTTCAAACCTTTCCTCCACTAGATAACATGAAATCAACAATTAATTATTAATTATAGTCAAATAAAAGATTGATTATAACAAAAGTTTCAAAATACTGACTGAAGTAATAGTAGAGTTTCAACAAAAAAAAGGGAAATGTCACAAACACGCTACAAAGATTTCAAAGTATTTCTCTTTGCCCTTAACCAAGCTTTGGGATTGAAGGCGTTCAAATTATGGATGTTTAAAGAATTGCTTTATCTGACATGATAGACTGTACCAGCATGCTACGAGAGAGAACACGGCGTCTTTTAAAAATAAACATATATTTAAAAAATGGCAAACAAAAAAAAAAGGCAATGCTTCATGAACCTCCTTCTGATATGAGCCTTGTTTACTGGCTGATACAATAGAGGTATCTTTTACTCAGTTGTTAGTGTTAGTTGTGTTTCGTTACTTTGCTTTTCTTCTTTTTTTTCTTATCCTTTGTAACAAAAAAAAAAGTATGTTAATTTTGTATGATTTTTCACTTCATACTTAATTCCAATTCTACAAAAACAATTCTGGCATTCAGTATATAAGTTGCTCAAATTACCATACCACTTTTAATCTAAATAATGCTTGTTTCCAGGAACAAAAATCTAACAGCACCCCAAACACTCAAAATGGTAGGAAAGGAAAGCAAGTGAAACGGGCAAACAAATTTTCACAATTCCTGCAAAGATTTACAGGGAGATCTAGGGAACTGGTGCATGTTTCTCATTATGCAGTACAGGTTACAATTCAGGAAACAGTAGTTTAGAAGATCAAATCAATGATACATATTGGCAATTCAATCACTACAAATTAGCACACACTCAGTTATAATATTAACAGAATATAAAATAAGGTCCAATGTGCCAAAATGAAATGCCAGGGGTGAGACAGCTTAATTTTGAAGACGGGTACATTGCAAAAGGCCTTAAAACAGAGGGACAAAAGCATCATAAAAGGCTCAGAATACATAAACAGTGAAAGATAAACACATCCAATACCTGGCATGGGATATAGAGGACCCTTTGAGTGCCAAGTTGGTGTGAAGTAAGATGCTGCTCTGCAAGACTTGCTGTAATATGGCGAAAATTGCCCACATCGTCGACCAAATTAGATTTTTCCAACCTTTGCCCAATCCCATGAACCATAAACACCAAATGTCGAACAGGAACCTACAAACAACTATCGTCGTGAAATTGATATCAATCAAGTAAAGGTGAGGGTGGGGACAGCTATACTGTATGATCAAATTCAGTTGTTTGAATTAGATGACATGAAGAGTTCCAGGTTTCAAAAGAAACGTATGGATCCCCATAGAGAACACAAGGGGACCAGAGTCTAGCAACATAGTATAATGATGATCATAACCTGGACTTCTGATTACATACCTGCGAACAGTAATCATCCATCTCCTCCTCCTTCTTTTGCCTTAATTCATCCTGTTAGAAGTTACAAGTTAATACAAATAGAACAGATCTGCACTTACATTCTTCAAAAAAGAACGGGTGCTTAGTTTATTCAACTATCTACAGTATGATATCATATATCATACACAAATACAAGATGAACACTTCATTACGATGAAAACAAGGTGGGTGGGTGTGTGTGTGTGTGTAAATAGATAATACTGTAATATTGTTATAAGAAGAAACAAGAAAAGTTGCCCATTACCAGTGTTCTTGTTGTAAATAGGTGTATATCTTGTAATTATGTTAATAATTGTTCTCAGTGGGTTAATCCAGCCCGTTAAGTATAGTGTAGTTTATATAAGCATTGGTGACTGTATCTAGATATTTTCAATAATATTCAGATATATTTTTCCACAGTTATCACTGTTGAATATGATACAGCTCCTAATTTTATATTATAAAATTTTATTTTTTTTTATGAATCAAAAGCGAAGGAAGGCGTCAGGAGATAACTTGACATCCCAACTAGGTTGGAACCCCAAAGCTACCCCCATCCTCTACCACCTTGATCAAATAATTTATTAAAAAAGGGAAAAACTATACAAGAGGGGGGACTAGACCAAAACCCTCAAAAAAAAACAGGAAACAAAAAGCCAAAAACAAATCAAGAGACCTAAGGATAACGGAAAGAAGGAAGATAAATATAAATATGGCACGATGGTTATTACTATACCAAAGTTCTTTTATGTCAGTATAAACATAATTTTATAGCCATAAGGATCATATATATAAGATACATTTACAAAGCAAAATTGGGAACGATTGTCCATATCCATGTATGGAAAGACTAAGCACTACTCTAATGGCAGACTATCTCTACATTATAGCACTACTACCGAGGAAAAAAATTTGAAACCTGGGTTGGTTTTGGCGAATTTGATGGGGAGTAACCACGTCTTAGTTTGATTCCATGTCCAGTAAGACTCACAAAATTAGCAAAACCAGAAGCATCAACATTTAGCCAGGCTTCCCAGGTATCATCTTCTCCTGTGAAAAGAGCATGCAGGCCCTGCATGTTCAACATCAATATACAATAACATACCATCCATTTAAATGCAAAACAATCTCTATCCATAAAACAATAAAAAAAAACCAGATCATCATTGTCAAAATAATCTGCATACTTGGGTGGAGCCTTGCAAATCAACTCGAGCAGCAAAAAGTCCTGACAGTTGAAATGTTCTCCGGTGCCAAACCTACAGACCCACGTCAAAAATAAATAAATTTTTTGCTTTCCGAACCACACTTACAGCTAATCATTTGTAAAATTTTAGCAATGACGTCTATATTAAAAAAATGTAATTTGAACAATTATACAGACCTGACTACGATAAGCAATCTCTAGTTGTTCTGCAACATCTTCGCGAAGTGGTAGCCAGTCGAGGCCCCCTTTACGAGCAAACCAATGACCTCTTAGAACACGTCGATTTTCTCCATTCCAATAAACAGGGAAACAATGTCTCTTGATCAAATCTACCTGTATTGATGAGCATCACAACCTTGGAAAGAAGTTCCCAATTTGTTTCTTTTTAAAGAAAGGAAAGTCGTATTCACTCAAGTTATGAATATGTTCAAATTCGATATGTGCTCACAACAGTCCAAATATCCCTAGAACTTAAAGCATATGCAACAGATACTAAGTTCTGAATATAATAAATAAAAGCTTAAACACTTCATCCCCCTCTGTGTTGTTGAAATGTTTAAAGAATGTTGTTATATATGATCCTGTATCATGCCTAACTAGCAAAGATATACCAAAAGGCAACAAAGATTCACACATGAAAAAACGTGTTTGTCTTGTGGGAAAGAAAGGATAAACTAGAACACAAATATTTGTTTTCAGATTATCCTTTCCATTTCTCCATAGTCCAACATATTTTTCTGTTTTCATTTCTCTTTTTAGAAGAAAGCAAGATTATATGAGAAAGCAATGTGGCTTACAGAAGAAAAGTAGAAAACTGTGCGGCCAAACTCTTGACACAAAAATTTCATATACAAATCATTCCAAAAAAAAAAAATTCGTATACAAATCAGCCAGAGTTAGAAGAATTAAAAAATAAAATATAACATGTGTATGACTGATACATGTGCTAAAAAAAGCCAGAAAGTTAAGAATTGTCATTATTAAGATTACTGAGAAAAGATGACATAAAATATAAAACAAGTACCTCGTACAGTCCTCCCTTCACAGGAACTCCAACTCTTTCTTCCTCAATTTCACAAAATTGATGTCTATCTAACTTGGTAGTACCAGAAGTTTGTCGTTCTCTCGGTCCATCACTACACTCTGCATATTCTCTCCACCAACTAGAAAGCAATTCTTCCTCTCTCTATGAATAAACACAAACAAAGAATCTCACTATCTAAAGATCACCAAGGCCATGATTCAAATCAAGATAAGTACCAGAATTTAACCTATATATGTTTTATAAAACTACCTGCAAGAAAGATGCCTCAATTGCCAGAGAATCTCTCATGCCAAAACGAAAATAGTCACTCTTCCCAACTATCTCAGTGCTCGGGACTGACGCCGCCAACGCTGTAACAGAATATCAGCTAAACCAATTCAAAATACATATAGTGGAGTTTGATGCTGATACATCAGCCAACAACCAGAAAAAAAATGATCCGCCTATCCTTAGTCACACAAATCTAATACAGTCCTAAATCATGTCTTTTCAAAAAAATCCTAAATGATACATGTTTTAATGGACACGATACAAATGCAAGTCCATTTGCTACTAATACAGAAATAGGAACCTTTCTCCACCCTCACACATATTTCTTGAAGTGTAGTTTTGGAGGGCATAACAAAAAATGTATTACTTCCATGCGGCACAAAATGTGTTTTTTCGAACGTATGTTGGGGTTGCGGAAAGTTGCTCCCAATACAGAGAATATGGTTCAATCTCTACTTTAGCATATTAGAACTGAAAATATGTTTATTATATCATATTATGTGGTGAGAATGTACATTTATATAGGTATGAGTCTCCTAGTTAACCCCTAATTAATAAGGAAGATTAATCAATACAATCAATACAATGACTAGTGGAGTTAAAACTAAATAGTCACAACTTTTCAATATCTCCACTAAGTACTTGATTAATTATTCTAACATAGCAAAAACCTCATTTTGTTTTAGCATGCCCTGACTTCTCTGTAACTTTCACTTCAGAAGATCTCACTTTAAAGTTTAGTCCTAAAAATATGTTGGGCCTGTGCAATCCCATGATTCCCAGCAATGGTATCAGAGTCTTAGTCTTAGTTACCTTAAATTCTATTTGCTTGTGTTCCTCAACACAACTCTTCAAAATATCATATACTACTCATGTAAGCTGTGTATATATATATATATACTCAAAAGCGCACAAAAAGACCAAGCAAATTTCAATGTCTCATCAGATCAATATACAAGAATAATGAGACTTAGAATATATGTCAAATTTTATGAGGAGCAAATGAAAGCTCTTTTGGTCTTAACCCTCCGGTTCCTAGGAAACAGAGCTCAATAAGGGTTTAAAACTCCAGATTGATTCGACCTTAACTGAATATTTGTTTTTTTTAAACGGCTAGTGCTAGTGCTGTTAATTTTTTGTTGAGGGTGGGAATCGAATCTTTAATCCCTTTTTTGGAAACTTGGTATCCAACCCTAGGACTGACTAATACAGGGAACCAATCCCACTGTCCACAAACGGGGCCCAATGAAGTTCAAAGCAAATCTCTGTATGACTGATACAACATAGGAATTGGTGGCACCTAGGGGATGCAAACCTAAAACCTAGAGACGAGCACATTCCTAGGTCCCAAACGTACACCACCACCAGGCCCACCCCTAAGTCCAACCACTTACACTTAACCTTGAATTCACTTTTAGTATAGTGTGTGTTTGGTATCACGGAGTGTATGTCAGAATCATTGTGACCAACCGTGGTTTTGCAAAAGCTACATGATGTTTGGTTTCACTTTTAAATGTCTTAGAAGTGTTTTTCAAGTGCCAGAAGCAATTCTAACTATAAAATTATGTTTGACACTTTTTTGAAAAATCATTTTTGGGGACTAAAAGCAATTCTACTTGAGGCTACTATTTGTAGCTTTTGATTCTAGAATTGATTTTTACACACAAATTTATAATTCAACCCAGTTTTACATTAATGTATCCAGACACAAATCACTCAACCCGCAACTCACTTTTAGTCAAGATCAATTCACTCAACACAAAGTATATCTTTTAAAAAATCACAGTGGGTCACCGTGATTCTGACATACCGAGTCTCATACCATACATATGATAATGGGATGTCAACTCCAACCACTTAATCGATCAAAAGGGATGCTAATAAAGTAGTAAAGTAATATAAAATCAAAATGAAGAATTATTTAGGTATATAATTGATTGATAAGACATAGTACATACCATGAGGAGCTAAAGAAGTTTTACAGAAATACCAACGAACATCACCACCATCAGAAGAACTGTTAGTATGAGCGAGATACTTTTGTCTAGCTTTAGATTGTTCAATAACATCTTCCAATCTAGCAATATTCGATGGCGTGTTTTTCAACAAATCAGGTAGAAGAACAGGAGTATTACTCCCTTCCGCCATTCTTGTATGAGATTATGATCAATCAATTCAACAACACGAATCAATTTCTGTGAAATTCAATTGAATATTTCGTGAAAGAAAGGAATGATTGTTATGATGTTGTTGTTGTTGTTGAATGTCAGGTAAAATTCAACCGCTTCACCGCTGGCTGGTTGTTGTTGTTCTTGTTTCCCAAAACTCTCTTTTTCCAATTTTTTTTTTTTTTTTCCTTCTTATAATCGGCAACAAAGCAAGTAGTCCCTCCGTCTCTTTAATAAATGAGTCTTTGTAAATAAAACATTAATTATTTTTTAGAAAATGTTAACTTGATGTTCTGGGACCCTCTTTAAAATCTTTAAAAACAACTTTTATTCAAAATTAATGTAACCAATGCATTGAAAATTAAAAATTTTGACTTTTTGTATGAAATAATTTCTTTTTTTGGAATGCTTAAAGAATGTATCGGTGACACTTGTTAACAAGACCTTTATTTTTTTCAATTATAACTACTTAATATTCTGAATTCAATATATTTTACTTTACTATGATAAAGGTAAATGCATCAATAATACTTGACAAGTACACTTAAAATCATTATTAAGCTAAGACAGAAGAAGTTTGTTTTTTTCTTCTTAGTTAGAGTTTTCATTTTTCATTAATCTATTTTCTTTCTCTCATAAGATTGATCTTCCATTCATATTTTAGATTTTGAAAAGCTTGTTGTTTATATTTATATATTTTAAATTAGTGTTATACGGTTTAATTAAGTAGAATGATCATTGCTAATGAAATTATAATTTTTCTAATTGTAACCATGTATTATTGGTTATACTTCAAAATGATAAAATTATCCTTAAATAAAATTTAAATTTATCTTAAACTCGGTTTAAGTATAATATGTAAACTTAATTTAATAGCCTGTTTGGTAGCACGGTAAAATTAAGAGACGCGCTGCAGCAAATCACGGCAACGCTACAACTTCAAAACCCAGCTTCACAATTTTGAGGATTGAAGTGCATTGGAAAGTGATATTTTAACGTGATGTGGTTTCAAAATCACATTCAAACACACACTAAGTAGGTAATGTAAACTGAGTTTGAGTGTACATAGTAAAAATTAAAAAAATAAAATTAACCTCTTCAACCTTGTTTAATGATTCTACGTAATATGTAGATGTAAACTTAGTTTAAATAGGTTATGTGAATTAAGTTTAAATGTACTTACTTTAACTGAATTTAAGTTAACCTCAACAATGTTAATTAATGTTGTTCGTGTTGCACCGTTAAATAACCATGTTGTAAAGTGCATAATATATCAACGTTGAACAACGAGAAAAAAATAGAAACTCTAGCATCATTAATAAGGAAGAAGAAATTCAATTACTTATATGCAATAGATGATAGGTGAAAGATGTTTTGATTCACTCTTTAATCTTCTATAGAGATTGATTGAACATCCATGATTGTGTTGTGGGTGAAAAAGGTTGAAATTTTAGAATGACAATAAATGAAATCAAGATTTTAAAAAAAATTATATAAAAGAGCAATTTTGCTATTATCATAAAATTTAAGTAAATTTGGGTGTAACTATAAATACATGGGGTGTGAATAGAAAAACTCATAAAATTATTTGAAAACTCATTGAGAAATTTAACTTAAATATGAAATATCATCATTTCTAAGTGAAAATAAAAAGAATTATGCTCTTCCCCCTGCACATTTTGCTCGCACCCAGCTGAAAAGACAATAATGTCCATGCGTTAGTTAAGTCACGTTGCGTGACTTAACTAACGCACCTTATAAGTTCTGCGTGACTTAAGTCACACACCACTGACCTGTGCGCGAGTTTACTCACGCAGGTTGGCCGGTGGTCTGAACTCAAGAACACATGTTTTTTGAACGGTGGTCTGGTTTTCAACATTCAATCTTCACGTTTTTTTACAACTTTTACACGTTTTTTTGACCACATTTATGGTAGTTATAACCTACACTACCATTCCCACCTATAAATACCCCTCTATACTTTCCTATTTCCTCACACCATATCACTTTCTCTCCCTCCACACTCTCTCCCTCTATTTCTCTTCTTTCTTTTTTTCATTCAATAGTCTTCTTGGGGCAAAAGTGATCAGAATTCTTCGGGGCAAAATAGTGAGTAGCCGACCTGGGGAAGTGATCAACCCTTGGGATAAAATTAAATTTGTTTCTTTTTACCTCAAAAACTATTTACCGTGGGTAAAAGGAATCTTCTTGAGTTATTTTCCCCAAGAAGGTTGCTCACTATTTTACCTCAAGAAGGCTGGTCACTTTTTACCCCAAGAGGGTAAAAAGAAAATAAATAGATTATTAAGCGAATTCGAATAAATGTATCAATTATTGTATGAATTCTATTAAAAAAATGAGATGTTGTTATATGTATTAATTTTGTTCATTTCTTTTTATTTATATTTGATTTTATTTTCTAATTTTGAATTTAATGAATAAATCCAAATAAATATTAATTTAGTTCATTTCCTTTTTATTTATATTTGTATTTGCTTAATGAATAAATTCGAATCAATATTTATTTTAAGTGCATAAATAAATTAGAATAAAGTAAATAAATAATTTAGAATAACGTAAATAAATTAATTTTAATAAAGTAAATAAATTAGAATAAAGTGAACAAATAATTTAAAAAATAAATAAATTAGAATAAAGTGAACAAATAAATTATAAAATAAATAAATTAGAATAACGTAAATAAAATAATTTGAGTATAGTAAATAAATAAAATATAATAAAAAAAAAATAATTTAAATTAGAATAACGTAAATAAATAAATTAGAATAACGTAAATAAAATAATTTGTATATAAATAAATTTAAAAAAAGTGAGTTACTTAAAGTAAATGCAATACATGTTCATATGGGAGACTAAATAACAAGTAGCGTGAGTTAACTAAATGCAATACATGTTCATATGGCTTTAGGTTATCATAATTGGTGGCTAAGCTCTTTCTCTTATTTGGGCAATGTTTAATTGTTTAGCTGCTTTTTCTTTCATGTTTCGAAGTGTAAATTGTTGTGACTCGGTGTTCTATTCTAGTACGCCTTGTACTAGGTAGAATGCACCTATCTGAAATCTCATTGATTAATTCTTCAAAAATAAGTACTCATAAGAGTAAATTTTCCTTTTTTGATAAGAATAAAATGAATAAATTAAAAGGTTGTGGAAAACCTTTAAATATAAACCTTAATTGAGAGTCAAATTATGATTGTAGTTTTAAAATATTTTGACTAATATATTCAAAATGGAAATATGTAAATATTTTTATCATGCTCAATGAAAAAAAAATTGTCTTAGATCTATGAGTGATGTTGATTAATATGATTTTTTATTTTTATTTTTACTTTTGTTGTGTGATCTCATTAGTTATAATATATCATTTAATCAACAAAGATAGACGGATTGTGATATCTTCTATTAATTCCTTGTTTGGTGATATGGAAGGATATTATTAGTTAATATTATAATTTTTTTTCATTTGTGACATATTTATATAGTTTCTAATAATGTAAAGATTAATAGTTTTAAAAGTACTATAAGATAGAAAATATACTAATTTTATAAAAATCTAACTCCAATTAAGTATATTTTTAAAATAAAATATTAGATTTTTAAAATTATTGATAAATTGAAACATTTAAATATCATGAAATTTATAGAAATTTTAGAAAGCCATCAATAAATATTAATAAAACTAATTTTGTTATTTATTATTAAAAAATTAATTTGTGTAATTGTTGTCTATAGTGGTGTGTTTTTTTTAAAGGGTCTATAGTGGTGGTTGTAATATCCATTTGAAAGTTGTTGTATATGACGTTTTTGTAAAGTTTGGTTAATAGAAAGACTAAATTAAAAACGTTTATAAACATAAAAGACTCATGTGTAACCAAAATAATTTAAGTGACCAATTTGTTACGAATCTCAAACTTAAAAAACTTATGTATGACCAAAATAACTTAAGGATCTATTTGTTACAAATCTCAAACTTAAATGACCCTTGATGTAATTTAGCATTTAAATATTTATGTCCCTGTTGTTTGGCAAGACAACTTGGCCTATATTTTATGTATCATATAAAACGTTAAAATAAAATGACATGATAAAGTGTTTGAAAAATAATAATTTTATTTAAGTTTATTTACATAAAATCTACTAAATCATAAGAACTTTTAATCATTAGAGCTTAATTTGATACACTATTGGTGTATAAAATTTAATATTGTCAACCAATCACATAGAAATCATATATCTGACTTTAATAGTAGTTGTTTTTTTAAAAAAAAATACTACTAAAGTCACATATATGATTTCTATGTGATTGGTTGACAATGTAAAATGTTTTTAACGATCTAACGAGTAGGATTGATTGACAATGTAAAAACTCTTCATAAAGGTAGTGTAAATATTAATTAAATATTTTTTATTGAATTGTTATCATTCAATTTTATTAAAGATATATAATTATATGTTCGTAGTTTTTTCTGTACGATTTAATTCCTGAAACAACGTATTAAGCTTCAAAAGAATGAAACAGATGGTAATGACATAATTTTTTTCAATTATTAATAAAATTCAGAAAAATAAACCAACATTAAATGGTTGTTACAATTTGTCACTTTGCTTATTGATACATTTATTGTTCTCTTGGTGAATCTTTGATGTTTCTTTACGGTCTTCAAGTCCCATATTGTAGAATCATTGAACCCTACACAAAAATGAAAAGAATAAGAAGCTTAGAACAAAATACAGATGTGCAAGCAATTAAATAATAATTAGGCTTTGTGCGTTGCTAGGAGAGATGTATGGTTAGAAAATAAGGAGTTCATCGTTTTAACTCATATCATTTAGAAAACAATTATTAAATAACTTTTAACATTTTAAAAAACAATGTATGCATATGTGTGCGTTTGGAAGAAAAACTTACGTGTTGCAATCGACGCTTGGATCAAATGGTACACTGAGAGTAATGTTGCAAAGTTGTGGTAGTTGTTTAGATCTATCAGAGTTAACTCCGAATCTTGATGCAGCCGGTTTGAGACAATTGCACACATCCCTCCGAATCTGAGTAGTGTTAGCCTTTTGATTTAAATCATTTGCTCCGGCACAACAATAACTAGTTGGTGTAGCAGGGCCAACTCCCTGCAAAAAAGGCAGACATGGCAACAAGGAAAAAAGAGCCGAAGTGCAACTCACATCATCAATTGGACGTGCATCCAATGTTGTTACTAACATACCTAAAACCATCACAACCATAGAAAGAGAAATAAATTTCTTCACCAACATTTTGATTTAAATATGTGTATGTGTATGACGTTCTTGTGGATATTTAGAATGATTGGTCTTTGCAAGTAAGCCTTAATTTATAGACAAAACCTGTTACGATTTTTTGGTAACTCTTTATTCTTTTTGATTATTTTTAATGTTAATAAAAAGTGTTTTAGTGATTTCATATTTTATTCCTAATTATTCTTACATAAAAGGGAATTGTTTTTACCTTCAATATTCATGGTCAAACTTATAATAATTAAGACAATAAATTCTAACTATAAAGAATTGTAAGAATTAAAAGTATTCAAAATTCTTTTAAAAGTAATTTATTTATTCTCGTACTCATACATTCTACAAACACAAACAAAATTACTAGACTATTACGCTTTGTTAACAGCTATACAAGGGTATATGATTAATTAAGACCCGCAAAAGTAAGAATAGTTTAAAATCAAGAAATTAATACTCATTGTATTTTCTTGATTTCTTATAAACTGGAGAACGGGAAATTCATATTAGTAACAAGGCCAAAAATCACCATTGCTCAACTGTACCATATTTTATTTTAAACCTCACGTAAGGCTTCAAAGTCAAGTTATTAGCACCTATCTAAAATGTAATATCCCGCTTAATTTTTTCAGTTGTAGAATCATTTTTAAACGTGTCTGAGAAAGTTTAGACAAAGAAAGGTGATGATAGAGCACCATATGACATTTTTGGCTATGGTATCTTTGTCAATGGTTTGACGAACATATTCAATTGTTTTCTCTCGAGTCGTTGTAATTCACTTTTTTCCTAGATCATGCAACTTCATAGGTGTTTTGACCGTTTTGTAGTGAGAAATCATATAAATCGACAAATCAAGCCATCACTTGAAGGATCAAGGATATGAAATTGAAGACCAATGGTTCCTAGAAGGTATTTGAAGACAATACAAAGTAAAGAAAATTCATTTCAAGTTCATAGGAGTTTCCAGATGGAAAAACGGGACGAAAACACAAGAAATCGCAGAAGAGAGGCTGCCCTTGTGCCTTGATCATGTGCCCCTGCACCTGAGGAAGAATTTTCTAAGGTCTCAAGCGCCCATTCTCCTAGTAACATGCACTATTGTGCCCAGTTGCGACCAAAATTAGTAGTTTGCTTGTTTTTCAAGCTGGATCGGTGCAAAAAGCCCAATTTTCTTCTCTTAAGCCCTAAGTAAGCTATAAATAGAGACTCTTGTACACATTATTACGCATTCAGAAAGCTAACGGTTCAAGTCAAGGGTTAAACATCAAAGTTCAAGGCATGATTTCTTCCTCCTCTTGTCCTCTATAGGGTATGTTTTTATATTGTTTTGTTATAATGTTTGTTGCCATGAGAAAATAAACCTTTTTAATTGGGGTTATAAGATGAACACTTTTTTGTTTGTTGGATTCTATTAATAAAGTATATATTCGATTATGATTTTTATATTGTGTCTGATTTAACTCGTCCTTACCTGTTTTTAATGCTTTTTCAACTGGAACCCATATTGGTAATCTTGAAGATTGATTTGTAAGGTATTAGTAGGTAAGACTAAGCCAAATTTAACTTGTTCATGGCAGTTCCCGCTGCCTATTTAGCACTTATAGTTAATGAATTTAGGTATGAAACTTCGTAATTTCTAAATCTTTCTTTCGGTAACGCCGTAATTATAACTAGGTTAAATTATAAGTTTGTTATCTTGCCGCAAATGTTATTGTTAGGGTTAGATAGGATTTTTAAATATAGTTTCTTAAATCATGAGTAGACAACACATAACTGATTGTTTTCTAAGTTAATTTTCATCAAAGACGAAGGTTGGATTCAAGAAATCCATAATCACCGTTATCAATATGAATCACAAACCTAATATATGATGTTTTATTCTAGTACATGATGATCGGATATGGAAAGTGTACCAAATCGTTTAACAAGTAATAAAGTGAGTTGGGGTATTCGTTAAGACAATTAGAGACAATGGTTATTCATTATTTTGACGGTTTAAATGAGTAGTAACTTTGGTGAATTAGTTGGTAAGAATATTGAGCGCATTAAGACAATTAGAAACCAAGCCCAATTAGGAGGTGGCATATAAACAAACTCTTATGAGAAATAGGTTAAGCCTTCATTTTTTCCACAAAAACATAAGAGGTAGAGAGAGAAAGTGAATCAAGAAGATAGAAGAGGAGCTAGAGGAAGAGAGCTTGGGGTTTGAAGAGCTAGGAGCTAAACTGAAGCCTAAGCTAGGATTTGAGAAGCTAGAGGTACTTAACTGATTCTTTTGATGTACATAACTGTATTTAAGCCTTCTAAACCTTTGAAAATATCAAATGACTTGATTTGAACTTGGTTTTGTGAAATCGGATCCAAACTTTTGAAAATGGTTCAAGAACATGAATTTTCTGAAAGTCGTTTTTCTCAAGGGAAAACGGTGGGGTTAAGGTTGCTTATTGAAACTTTGATTTATAAAAATATTTTGGATGGCTTACTTGAACTTTAATTTGGTTTTGTTTCGAAAACGAAAACATTTTGGAAAATGTTAAAATGTGACGAACTTAGGCGAATTTTGGAATTACTCGAAATTGACCTATGATACGTATATGTATACGCTACTACACTTATGTGTGAATTGTGTATACACTTGGTTGAGGAATTTGAACTTGATTACTTTGATTTTGTGGGAATAATTGGAAAATGCTAATTTTCATAAACATAAACGAACTTTGTCAAATTACTACTTTATGGTCGGATAAATTGTATGAGGTTTTGAATTCATGTTAGTAGGCTAGAATGTGAATGACTTAACGATTGGGTATTTAATTTGATGAATGTCGGAATGTGGTTAGTTGTCCGTATTTTAAGAAAGAGGTGATTTTGAAAACTTATGTTCTCTAAGTTGATTGTTGATGGTGATGATTATGATGATGATTATTTATGTTGATGAATTCTTACATGCAAATGACGATGACTTTGATGGTGTATGCATGTATTAAAAAATGTTGATGTTGATTGTTGATTTGTTGTATGAACGTGTGCATTGTCGGGTCATATGTTCATGCATTCATAAGTCGGATATTTATATCCATATTGGCGAAGACTGGATATTTATATCCATATTGGCGATGACTCAAATACTTTGTATTCATATTGGCGATGAAAATGATACAGATGTGTATCTTGAGGTAACGACCTTGGTGATGACCGGTACCACATGCATATAGAGTCGTGTCTATGCGCATTGCATAACTTGACAAGTGTCATATTTGCTTATGTGCTTGGTGAATATTTTCATTGGTGACTTGTATACTTGGTAAAATAGGTGAATTTGTGAGGTTGTACTTGTGTATTTCCGTACTTGTATGCTTGATGATTATTAATTGTCATACCCCAATTTTTGACCCAAGTTGTCACCGACACATGTCGTTTGGGCCCTACATTCATACGCAGTTTAACCTGATCGATCTCTGACGTTTTCGACGAAATTTCGGCAGAGAGGTATTTTAAAATACCTCATATTGGATTCCGAGTCGGACCCTTTTCTCTCTTTATTTTAATTTTATTCATTTTTAATTTCCATCTTTTATTTTTTAGTTAACGTTAATTTTGTATATAAAAGTCTTTATTTTTCTTTTTTAATTAAACTTTCAGTACTTGTTTTATTATTTGTTTTAGTATCCATTTTAGTTTCATCTATATCCAAGAGTAGTCCAAATCCAATAACACGCCTATCTGCAACAAACGCCTGCTGATCTTCCTCCCCAAGCCAGGAAATTCTGTTCAAATCCAGCACTATAAATAAACCTGCACACACACAAAAAAAAGAAGAGGAAAAAACGCGCAAAAATTCCCAGGCCGCATCAATCAAAGAGACATGCAAAACAATTTCACATAGAACTTGCAACAATTTCACAACACCAATTCTCACAACAATCAAAAAGCCAAATCGCAAATCCTCAAACCAGTCACAACCGTTACAGTACCAGATCGACGTCATCGACCAAGATCAAACGGAATCCAACACAATCAGAAGCGATCTACAAAGAGAAGCTACAAAGGTATATTTTCTTTTTTTAATTCTTAGATCTAGGCCATTACAAGTTTTGGTTGGGATTTTGGGTGTTAGAAATGAGAAGAGGGTAGAAAATAGAGTAAAAAACCGAAAAAAATTAAAAAAGGAGGAGCTTTTAGCTCCGACGCGGCGGCGCCGCCCCTTGGTCACGGTCGACCACCGCGTCGGACCACCGTGCCGCCACCCTTCTCCCATCGGAGAAGAAGAAGAAATGTTAGAGAGAGAAGAGAGCAAAATAGAGAAGAGAGAGAAAGACAATGGAAAAATGAGCAAAAAGGGTCTTACACCCTATTTATAGTAGTCAAGAACCCGACCCGTTTTAAAAGAACCGAACCGGCCCAAAGCCAGTTCCCCCAGGCCCAACGCGCGCCTCTTGTCTTTCTTCACATTTTTATTTTCTGCACACCCCCCTGATCACTGCTGTACCCCCCTGCTGTATTTTATTTTTCTTATTTTCTTTCGCACGTTTTCTTTCCGTTAGCATTGCATTTTGTTAATTCTCATGCATTTTAATTAGTTTATGATTATTATTC
>Ga0315914_1002140_pt1 | contig 30270 bp, 22 predicted proteins | sample MpolenodulesMG_FD_203920 | JGI IMG/M metagenome (GOLD analysis project Ga0315914, IMG submission 203920) | Medicago polymorpha root nodule microbial communities from Los Angeles, California, United States - elongated nodules | ecosystem: Host-associated > Plants > Roots > Nodule | place: USA...
TGACATCGAGCTTCTGAGGCAGCTTTGTAAACACCATTCTTTTCTAATTACCGTTGAGGAAGGGTCTATTGGAGGATTTGGTTCCCATGTTGCTCAATTTATTGCTCTTGATGGACTTCTCGACCAAAGAATTAAGGTAATTAGTTTAAGCGTGAGAAGGTTATACCTGTTTTATGCTTTTAAGAATATTTGGGTTTTATGAATGTATTATTGGTATTATTGACATATCTTGTGTGCCAAGGCAAGACTAAATTTTGTTTTTCTTGTGTTGGAGTTTCTAATATTCTGTTTAATTTTTCTTGATCAATTCTTCCAGTGGCGACCAATTGTCTTACCAGACAGTTATATTGAACATGCATCACCAAATCAACAGCTTAACCAAGCAGGGTTGACTGGACATCACATTGCTGCCACAGCATTGAGTTTGCTTGGTCGTACCCGTGAAGCTCTATCGTTTATGTGTTTGTGAATTGTGATGAAGATGCTTTGTGTCCTTTCCGGATGTGCTGAATGTGCATAAGAGAACCAAGAATGCAGAAGGCTTTATTAGGTTTGCTGATGTAGCTGTATTTGTAATCTTGTTTAGTTCTGATTTGCATGTCTGGTGAAAAAAGAGATCATGGGTGCCATTTTAATTGTACAGAAAAGAGTGTCAAATAGAAGGAGCAAAAGAGCTAATATAAAGTTATAAACTGTGAAGTCTAACAAATCAAGATTTATGTTGCCAGTCTCGTAAATTGAGAATGCATTACTTGTTTTGATACTAACATAGGTATAATATGGATTTGTCAACTCTTCAACTTATTTTGCTGTGAGGTGATTGTGTGAATTCAATGTTTTTTTCTTTAATTAACAGAAAATTGCAAGTGTTAAGGTTATTCAAATGACGTGCAATACAGCACCAAGTGATTTAGGGTGCATTTGTTTTAGTTTTAAAAAAATAGATTTTGCATTAGAAAATCTAGAGTTTTTTTAGAGATTTTTAAAAGAATCTGAATTTATTTGTGTTTGTTTACTATAAAAAAAAATGTTTTTTTACTAGTTCATGTGTTACCTCCCTGTTTTTTAGAAAAGCTAATCCTAGTAACACTTTTATTTGAGTCAAAATAGATTTTTTTGACAATGTGAGTATGATAGAAAGTTGTTCCAAACTAAAATAGTTATACTGATTACATATTTCAAAAAAAGCATTTCTCTTAAAATTGTGAAATAGTTGGCAGGCAGTGTATGAAACTAATTTTGACTCACTTACAAGTAAGTTAACTTTCATCAATTGTCACGTAAATTACCCACAACTGGTTAATTTAAAAACAGAAGAAAAATAAATTATAGTAAAAAAACAACTTAACATAAAAAAATCAACAGGTATAGTGCAGGTTTCTCTTTCGGCTCCATTGTCGAAACATAGTGTACTATTCCTAATTTGATTAAATAAATAGATAAGCTCCCAGTTTCCGCGTGACAGCGGACGCCAAACTGTGCAATGCAATGAATGTTTGTTTGTTTGTTTCTTACCAACTCAAACTCAATTGCGCAATGCATTAAATTAAATTAAATTAATAGTGTGAAAAACTACTCTGCTCTGCTCACACGCAATTTCGTTTCGGTGCGTATTGGTTAACAAAAACACTCATTGGCATTTATTGATGAAACATAAAACCTTTTCAACTATAAAATACTATTTAATATTTTGTTGGGTGCGGTGGCAGCCAACATGTTTAGAAGTGTGAACAAACACACAAGGAACCCAAAAAACAAAGATTTTATCTCTTACCATTGTTACTCTTAGATTTTTATGCGTGTCTACCTCATTTTTACAAAATCAATGAATGATTGTTCTCTTTTATAAATACTTCATTCGTTTTAAAATGAGTGTCGTTTTAGTAAAAAAAATTGTTTTAAAATTAATGTCACTTTCAGTTTTCAATGCAATAATAAATTTTTCTTTTCAATTGTACCCTTCAATTAATATTATATACACTACTTTCAAAATATTATTTTTTCTTGAAAGAAAAACAAATCAATAGTTGATTAGGATAATTTGATAAAATAACACCTCTCTTTCTTTTAATTAATGCATTTCTTAATATGTGTGTAAAAACCTTAAACGATATTCATTTTAAAACAAAGAGAGTAGTTGTTTAGATCATCTCACATTTAATGTGCGACTCTATAGATTTTTAGTTGTTTTTGTCATTCTCAAATTCATAAAGAAGAACAAAAAAGTTAGGAGTTTCCATAAGAATCTACTTTGCATACAATTCTCCTTAACTCCTCTCAATTCAAAGGGAGTTGTCTTATGTAAGTCATTAAGAACAAAGGACTGACGTATATGGTCGTGTGAAGTTTCTTCAAGTCGAATAAAAATATAAGAGTTTTTTTTTTTTATTATTAAGAATTTTTAAAAGTTTATGATACAGCAGGCTAAAGATTGTTTGAAGAATTCCAAAATAATTCAGAAACTCTTGGTTTTGATCTTAATTACGTGAGAGGGAAAATATATGATAATAAATCAAACCTGAGACGAAAACAAAACACCAAGCTGTACCAAAAAATAAATAGTATAAATCCAAGAGACATACATGCGGCTGTCACGACCTTGGATACGAAAATTCTTGTACTAACTTTGTGTTGGTCAAAAAAAGATTTTTGACTAACTTTGTGTTAGTCGAATAAAAAACTTGACACTTTGTGATGTTGAAAATTCTTGTACTAAAGCTAAAGATATTTTTGAAATGCTACAACGTATTTACACCGAGCGTTGGAAAATTTTAAGAGGTAATGTAAGTGGGTTTAGCTATTAGACTATTGGCACATACATATTGACGAGAGTAATGTGAATCATGCGCATGCTGTCAAACTCATACATACTTCTTCAAAAATCAGAGATGTTTTATTTATCAGGTCAACAAGATAATGATCCAAAAATTTAAAATTGAAGTTGACAATTCATGGACTTGAAAGAAATGAGTTTTTAGCAGCAATGGTTATTTAGTTGAAATTATTTTTTTAATTTTAAGAAGTAAAACTCGGTCTGAAGTCAACATAACGAGATCAATTAAAAAAGTACAACAATATGGTTCATCTGGTTAATTTCATGCTATTTATTATTATTATTATTATTTTATTTTATCCATTTACAACTTATTGTGTAAAATGACATATGTGATCGTAAAACATGAGGGTAGGGATGAGAATAGGCTAGGCCGGCCTAGTCTACGATAAGTCAGGTCAGACTAGACTTTTTTCATAAGTAGAGAAGGCATAGACTTTTTTTTAAGCCTATTTAGTTTAAAAGGTCAAGTCACAAGCCTCTCAAAAAGCCTCTTAAGCCTATTAAGTTGACCTATTTAATTAATATGAATAATATTATTTATTGTTATATTATATTTTTTACTTTGAATTAAAATATAAATATGTAAACTTTTTCAATAATTTAAGCTTTATTAGTATACATTAATTTATTGCTTATATAAATGTATTATTATAAACTAGAATAGAAATATGATACAATATATAGTCGAATTCTCTAAAACCTCGTGATGATTATCAAAAGAGACTTTAATCTAATTGAACTATTAATTCACTAGTCCATTTAAACTTAGATCACATTGCTTATTTAAAGATGATCATAAGATATAAACTTTTAAACAGTCTAGCAGGCCGTATCAGACTTTCAGAAGGTCAGACTTATGTCTAAAAAGTAAACATATGACAGGCCGCAAATCAGGCTTAGGCTTTAAAAAAATATGGCACATCAGACTTATGTCTTATAAAGCCTAACTCAACCTAACCTATTCTCATCCCTATACCAGGGTAATGTTTTGGAGTGAACTTTTAGGCTTACCCAAGTTCAATATCACCTCCACCTCATTACCCTCATGAGTCCTCCTTCATAACACAATGAGATACATTTTTAGGAGTCTAACATTATCACCACACAAAATGTGATCCATTCTCAATCTCTCAGGTACCTCGTTCATTGTATTAATTTGAGTATTGGAGTGCATGCAAATACACTACCACCATCAGACATCATTGCCGCCATGGTTTCTAGCCGAGCAACATGATTCGTTAACTTTTTTTCCCTTCAATTCATCATCATTGCGGGACTTTTTCTTTTCTTTACTCGGTCTTAAAATTTATTAACGTCTTGAGAATTGAGGGCCTTAGCCACACATATATCATTAGCCTCAACCAAGAGTTAATAGAGTAGGAAAATGAAACAGATATCCTAAGTTTAGAACTGGACCCCACAAATCTCGGATATTCATTTTCTAATCTTTGCATGCAACCTATTGGCACCCTTCGAAACCTAAACCCTGCCCTCTCTCAAAACTCACCGACATCTTCTAGAGAGAGAAGATCCCCTCCGTCATTCTCCGGGGACCCTCCTTCTCCTCTCTCCCGCGGGGGTCCGTCTGTGTGGTCCCATCGTTCTGGTGTAACGTATGTACGTCACCCCTCTCATTTTTACTTTCTATTACAATAACATTAATTTTTTCATTTCTTCTCTATTATAAAGATATCATGCTTTGATTCTGGCCCCTTCAACATTGGTGCATTTCCGTCTCCTTTTAAATGTGAGCAGAGCACCCTTTTTGCATTTTTAATTAATATGATCTGTGTCTCTCATTTTCCTAGATTGCAATTTGAAGATCACGTGCATCCAACTGTTTTAAAGTGTCAATCTTGTCCTTTTATGATTAATAATTTTTTTACCTTTTTTCTGTCAATTCTCATTCAACGCGTTTTCATTCATTATTTCTTTTCTTCTTAGTTCCTCCTCCTATACATGCAAATCCACTTCATTGTCACTATATTAATATTAGTTCCTCTCTTTACACATTACATTTTCTGAGATTAATTCTTATTCTTCAAATGCAAACGCATTTCTCAAATTAAATTTATATACAATTTCCTCCTTCAGCTGTGAGAGGAAATTAACATGGGAGCACCATTTGAGGGAATCATTCAAGATGTCAAAGGAAGAGTTAAATGCTATAAACAAGACTGGGTCTGCGCAATCTGTTCCGGCGTTAGGTAATTTAATTCATTCATTTTTGTTGTGTGTTGTGTTCATTAGCAACATTTCTCATTTCTGATTTGATTAATAAAAATGACAGCATATTGGCTCCAACTTTCTACATATTCTTTGCATCCGCTCTACCGGTTATTGCTTTCGGAGAACAACTTAGTAGAGATACAGATGGAAGCTTGAGCACTGTAGAAACATTGGCATCTACTGCCATTTGTGGAATTATTCACTCAATTATAGGTGGCCAACCTTTGTTGATTTTAGGAGTTGCAGAACCAACTGTTATTATGTACACTTATCTCTACACTTTCTGCAAAAATACACCTCAATTGGGTACCAAGCTCTTTCTAGCTTGGGCTGGTTGGTAAGTTATTTTATTTCAGCATTGTGTAAATTTCTGTTTAAGGGTTTTTACATTTTAATCACAATATGTATCGAACTATTTGTTGTTGCAGGGTTTGTGTTTGGACGTCATTTATGTTAATTTTGCTTGCAATTTTCAATGCTTGCAATATTATCACTAGATTTACAAGAATTGCAGGGGAGTTATTTGGCATGCTAATCACTGTTCTTTTCTTTCAAGAGGCTATAAAGGTGTTGTTGATTGTTTCCTCTTTCTAGAAAAAATAAAATAGATTGTGTATTTTATTGGCAATCAACTTAACAAAAATTGTCTGAACCACAGGGACTGGTAGGCGAGTTCAGCACTCCCAAGGTTGAAAATCCTTCGTCGGAGGAATTGCAACTCCAATGGCGGTATACCAATGGATTACTTGCAGTCATTTTCTCTTTTGGGCTAATTGTCACTGCAGTTAAAAGCAGAAAAGCAAGATCATGGCAATACGGAACAAGTAAATGATTCCGAAAATCTAATACCACATTAGACCTTAAGCAAATGTGTTTTTTTTTTTTTTTGTGTGTGTGTCGTTTACACTTGATTTGCCTTATCACTCCAATGATCTTTATTCTTGCATTTCAATTCAGGGAGGCTACGAGGCTTTATTGCAGATTATGGTGTTCCAGTGATGGTAGTGTTGTGGACTGCAGTATCTTATATAATGCCTGACGACATTCCAAATGGTGTTCCTAGAAGGTTGTTTTGTCCACTTCCCTGGGAACCTGCATCTCTTTATCACTGGACAGTAGTGAAGGTGCTGTATGTTATTATACTTCATTAGAAATTTTCAATCCAAAATGCTTTCTTTTGATACATAGTTGACTCAGCATGTCCATGTAATGTATGTTTGTATAGCACCAACACTTAATATTCAAGGTGTGTCCGATGTATGACATGTGTTAATGTTCAACATTGTGAACTATTAGTTGTGATCATTTTATCTTTCTCACAAATCCTAATATCCATACAAGTCTAACAGCTTCTACAAACTGCAGGATATGTGGAAGGTACCCGTGGTTTATATATTTGGGGCAATTATTCCAGCTTTGATGATAGCAGGTTTATACTTTTTCGATCATAGCGTGGCCTCTCAGATGGCACAACAGAAAGAATTCAACCTTCAAAAGCCATCTGCCTACCATTATGATGTTTTCCTACTTGGAATAATGGTGTGTTATTTTGTTTTCTTCCTAGAATTTGGATTTATGTTATTCTATGTTGATGATAAAGTTGACTGACATAATTATCTCTATGGTGAGTCTTTAGACTCTGATTTGTGGTCTCCTTGGCCTTCCTCCTTCAAATGGAGTCCTTCCACAGTCTCCCATGCATACAAAGAGTTTGGCAGTTCTTAGGAGGCAGGTAAGCATCGATATATTTTGCATCAAGGCTCCTGGTTCTTAATTTCTTCTCAAATTTAAACTCAACTTAGATCCTTGTGTTGCGCCATTGATTTGCAGCTGATCCGAAAGAGGGTTGTGAAAAGCGCCAAGGAATGCATGGAACAACAGAGTACCAGCTCTGAATTATATGGAAAAATGCAAGCTGTGTTCATTGAAATGGATACAGCCCCTACCGTATGTATTGTTAGGTTGACAGCTTTGTTTGTGTGTTTGCGCATGCAGACACGAGACTTGTTCAAGACTGATACTAATACATATAGTGTTGGTTTTTAAATTATAACAGGTTAAAGAATTGGAGACTTTGAAAGAAGCTGTAATGAAATCTGATACCAAGGGTTGTGCAATGGAACCTTTTGATCCTGAGAAATACATAGATACTTATTTACCAGTCCGAGTTAATGAACAAAGAATGACCAACTTATTGCAGTCCCTCCTGATTGGTTTATCGATAATAGGCATCTCCGTTATCAAAAGGATACCAACCTCCGTTTTATGGGGATATTTTGCTTACATGGCAATTGATAGTCTTCCGGGGAATCAGTTCTGGGAAAGGATATTGCTCCTCTTCGTCACCCCAAGCCGGCGTTACAAGTAATTGAGTAACCTTGTGCATAAACTTTTTTTTCAATGTAGAAGCTAGTGTTGTACTAATTGTTGTCATTGTCTTGTATGTTTTGGGCAGAATATTGCAAGATACACATGCCTCATTTGTGGAGACAGTACCATTCAAGACCATAGCTGGATTTACAGCCTTACAGTTGGCATATTTTCTGTTCTGTTTCGGGGTCACATGGATACCGATAGGTGGAATATTGTTTCCGCTACCATTCTTCCTTCTCATAATTCTAAGAGAACGCCTCCTTCCAAAGATATTCGAGCCTAACCATCTTCAGGAACTTGATGCTTCTGAGTATGAGGAAATTATCGGCGCTCCATGTGCAGTACGTAGTATGTCAATCAGGGTATGAATTATTATGAGTATTCATTTCTTGTTATGAGTATGTTACAGTGAGAGAGAGACAGAGACCAAAAATATATTTAAGCATTTATTCTTTCTTTTTGTTAAGTTGTATACTCCAAGCTTTCCAACTTAGGATTTGAATTTGGTTGATCAGGATAGGGAGCCACGTGATAGTGATACTGATGGAAGCTCTGAAGATTACTATGATGCAGAGATATTGGATGAGATGACAACCAACAGGGGAGAGTTGAAACTTAGAACTGTAAGCTTCAATGATCGAAACCGCAGCAACAGCTTTAATGATCGAAACAACAGTAACAGCTTCAATGATCGAAACCACAGTAACAGCTTCAATGAAGACAGACACAATTAAGTAAGTTACTTGTGTAATCCCTCTTAAGTTTTAAGATTCATTTCAATTTACAATACATAGTTTGTATTGATTATGCTTGTATTTTGTACTTGGGCAGATTTGACCTGGAGGTGCTGTCTGAATATTACAATTTTTTAGGATGCAGAAAAGGTTTTGATTTAATTGTATGATCCTCTGAAGAGGACTGCTCTCACGATTCTTTTGTAATCAGTTAAGCTTGAAGATGATCTTCTTTGGAACAAGAAAGGATTCAATTGGTGAAAGAGAATAATAGCAAAAAGGAACAAAGAAATGGAAAAATTCATTTGAACTTTGAAATGGGTTTCAAATATATTAGTAGGAAAATTACACTGAAATATTTAGATCAATGGTCATTTCCTTCCTCAGTTGGCTATGAAGTTCACAAAATAAAAGAGTTAGGTTGGGGGAAAAAGATGGTACGAGAGTGAAAGGACAAGGAAAAAAAAAGACGGGGGGAGCAAGGAATGAGAGAAATGAAGCATACTATTATTCTTCAAATTTTTTTGTTAAGAATTTTTCTTCTGTTGGCAAAATACCATAATACCAATCAAGTTTTTTGAGAGGATAATCACCATAAAGTTAGAAGTTGATACAAATAGAACCGAGCATTCACAAACCGATGCCATGCGTGTTAGAACCTATATCTAATATAAACCTCATCTATGTGGATTTTAAAAGAAAAAGAGTCATGGTAATCTAAAGTTTGACACGAAAATAAGTGAAGTAAGATTAAGAATGATTTTGATCAAGGATTGAATTCAAATAATATTCAAAGGATTCAAATACAACATATAGTATTAAGTCGTTTGTTGTTGTTGCTGCTGCTTAATAACTTGTGTGGAATATTTTTATTTTTTTTTGTTACACATAACCTATGAGGAATCTGCTTATGTAAAAGGTTATGTACCCATTTACCATTTTTTCTACACACATCAAAGACCTTCTAGTACAATGGCTCCACTTAGGTTATAAACTTGTGTCATCAAGCTACCCAATTTACTATTTTTTTTTAGGGAACCCAATTTACTATTTGTTCCATCATACTAGCTAGTTTATATTTTATAAGAAAATCATTTTTATTTTGATTCTGGTGTTTTAAGTCTCTGTCCTTACATCAATGTATCATTTTTTTTCAATGTAGAACTCATAATCATGGCATAAGCTTAAAACATTTAGGTCCCCTTTTTTATTTTTTATTTTTCTTTTCAAATATGTTCATTTTAACTTAGTTCTAGGAACATGCGAGACTCTTGAAGTGAGCCATTGCAATAGATAGAAGATGAAATGTTAGCCGAGGGTAATACAATTCTAGAAATAATGAAAAATATTTGTCATTTTCATTGTTTACAAAAAATGCAAACAATTATTATCTTTTTTGCTAGCAAATATAATTAACATAATTTTTTTGAAAATAAAAATGGAAAATGTTTTACAATAAGTGTGAAGAACAATCAAGTAATGGTCATGCGTCGCTGATTGGAAAATCTTTTTTGAATGAATGATCAAACTTTATACAGCTACAGAATAATAAAATCGGAAATACAAGAGATCTTTGTTTTATACAAGAGTTCTGTTTGTTTTTATTGTTTTTCTACTTTTCCTCTAATGACTAATCTTATCTTATCTATGTCATTTTACAAGTATGTTCCAAACTAATAGGAAACTAAGAACGTGGAAAAAAAGTTAAGACCGCACAAAAATATGGATACACATGACAAAGAAAAGTTTGAGAATCAATTATTGTTTCCCTTCACCTCTTCAGTCACTTGCAATAATAAGATGATCACCATCTCTTATAAGATCTATATCGTCAATTTCAGCTCCTTCTTTGGTCAAAATTTTGGTGGGTGAGAAATCAAACTTTTTGGCACCAATGTCTAGCAGTTCTTCAAGGGAATTGGGCAGAAAAGCAAGCTTTACAGCATGTTCACCTTTTTCTGGACAAATAAGTGTCACTCTAGCTACCATTCCATTCATGTTCGCAGTATCAGTGATTCTGCTTTCAGATACCCCAAGATCTTTTTTATCTGCTTAGTTAAAATCAAAAATCAACTGGTTAACCGGATAACCAAAGAAAAATAAATAAGGATTTTTTTTCTTCGTATTTCTCAACTCAAGATGAATGATGTAAGTGATATACTACTTACTGTAATTGGCAGCAGATATCATCCCGAAAATTGAATTATGAAAGGTGTTGGCCCTTCGCCTCCGATGACTATCTAGCCACGGCAACTCTTCTTGATTAGGTGGTTGTAGCATGTTATCTAGGGACCCACGAGCATCAGGCATAACGGGTGCACTTTGAAACCTTCCGATGGACGACACATTAGGCATACCATCTTCTGGTATTGGACTAACAGGTGCTATTTGTTTGTTTTCTTTAATGTTTTGGAATATATTTTTAATTTCGCCGTGGCCTTGTTGTTCTGCCAAAGCCCTTGGAGTCCAGCCATAACCATCTTGCATATCAACTTCAGCTCCTAGGTCCAAAAGGAACTTTACCATCTCTACATTTCCGTCACTTACTGCTTTATGCAGGGCAGTGATTCCGCTCATTTCGGGTTTTGTCACATCCACACCGAGTTCTTTGAGTTCCTTAAGCAATTCAATGCTATTTTTATCAACTGCAGAGCATGCTAGATGCCCTGCATCAGCACAAAATATGTCTGCACCCTTGTCTATGAGTATTTTCTTGACAGATTTATGTCCACCAATCATTGCTTCCCATAGTGGGATATTTCCATCCAAATCTGTATGAACAAAAGCATCACAATTAAATTCATTGCATTCTGAGGGCTAAGTTTGATAAAATTGGAATAATTTATTTAGGACTGTAACATGGTTTGAACAAAAAAAATGGTTTTAGCCGTTCAAATAAAATAGATGAGGCTATGTTATGGAAATTCTATAACATCATATATAAATATATATTTTAGATATAGAAAGAGCTGTTTCTAAATGCATACAACGCAATAACCTCTCGATCTCATGCTCTATGTTATGACTTATGATCAGCACTTGTTTTTATTTTTGAATAGTATTGTCAAACTGCATTAAGTCATTGTAGGAGTAGGACTGAAGAGTACCTTTGGTATTTGGATCAGCACCAGACTGTAGAAGCAGAGTTACAAAACTCTCATTACCATTAGAAGCTGCGATATGCTGTAACATTAGAAAATAAAGTTGTAAGCGTCTAGTATTGTGTCTAATGAATCTAAACATATATGGTTATGTACGTTTGTGTATTTGTTCATGCAAGAAAAGAAAATCTACAAACCAGTGCTGTTCTTCCATTCCTGTCTGTTTCATTTGGATCTGAGCCCTTCTTCAGCAACCGTTGTAGCAGTTGTTTATCACTTCTGCTTGCTGCAAAGCATGTGCTGATAGGTAGATCCGTTTTACCACGAGCCAACATGGCCTCTGTTTCTACCAAAATAGCATCCAACCCTGGAATCTCGGAAGTTTGCAAATGCTGCAACAAAGTACGGAACATATCACGACGTAGTATATACTTTATAATCATTAGACACAACTCTTCCTTGAGTAAATATGTAGTTTGTTTTTATCTGAAAAACAGTGTTTTTATATCCTAATTTGAATTATAATGCTAATGACAGTGATACAATTTTGATTCCTAAAGAAAACAATAGCGGAGAGATTTAATTTTAGTCTTAAAACAGTAAAACTCACCAAGAGGATCATCATAAACATTATGTTATTTTGTAGAAAATACATTATCCAGTGTTTTCTTGTCATTAATATATGAAAACATGCAAGGATAGTCAGAAAGAAAGAAAAAAAAAGTGTTCAAAAGTATTAACAAATGGCAATGAAGTTGAGATCTAGTATCTTAGGTCTTCATCAAATGTAAGAATAGGGAAATGTGAGAAGATTATGTGAATACAACATTATTTGAAACTAAAACAGTAAAACATGTCCAGGTATTAAAATCATTTTTAGAAGAAAACATTTATAATTGCACAAAAAAACTATATACATTTAGAAAGTTGTTCATGATTATTGCCCCATCTCCAGCATTTGAATGAAGAATATTTAGAAATGTAGCACGACTCAAGCGCAAAATTTGGCTCAATCGTTTAGTCCGGACTGTATACGGCTGCGGCCTGTAACATAGAACTCCTACTTCACCAACAAGATCTCTTGCATGTACCTTACCAACGACCTGCAATTGTAAAACACTTGTTTTGTTAATCATAGGAACAATTTAGCATAATCTTAGGAATCTGTTAGCAAATTTTCAGCATGTTTATTCCAGTACTCCTGTATATATTTGGAAATCACATGTATGAAGAACAAGTTCATTCTGTCCCAAAACAAAATTCTTTCATGTTTAAGTTATTAGACTTACCTCTTCTACTCCATTCACCCGTTTGATAAGTTCCTGTTACTCAAAAGAAAAGGAAGGTTCAGTTTGCATTTTCCACCTATATTATAGATAAAGACATTTGAGAAATACAAATTGTATATACGTTCAAAGGAAAGTTAATCACAACCACAATAAAATGCAGATTTTTAAACTACATATATCTTTAACTTCACGTCGAATTATGACTAACTCAAGTCAATGGATGGGGTAAAACTCTCCTAACAATTATTTTTTTCATTCTTGAAACTCAAATTAATTTGCCACATCACTTAAGAAAAGTTTTTAGAAGCCAAACTAGCCCACCAAAATTGGCACCGGGAGAATTCATTACTTAAGAAAAGTCAAATAGTAGAACTTCTGAAAAATTGAAATGCATAAGCTAATTTCAAAATATTGTTTCAAAAACTAATAGTCATATCCCATTAACAATGTTTTTAATATTTCTATTTCCATGAGTGCTTGAGGAAAGGACATTCAGAAGTGGAGTTTGATGTTGGTGAAGTCTACATCAGTGTGATGGAAACTGCTTAACTTAACTAAATTGAAAGTATTTTTTTTTATAAAAGCAGTCAATCAACAAGACACTGCAGTCATGAATAATGTATAAAACAACTTTAATTGGAAACATATCTTATCAAAAAATAAAATGAAGTAAAAGATCAATGAGGTATAGTTTCTTACCGCGGCACCGGTGACAAAAATATAAAAGTCTGTTGGTGCTTCATTATCCAAAATCACATCCTCCTTTGGAGGAAAATACTCCGCCTTCATCTCCGTGACCTTCAAATTTCAATATGTATGCACATTAAACAATCTGTTCATAATCTAATAGACAAGAACTGACAATAAGCAGATCTACAACAAAATAAACATGTGAAGAAAGAGTCTGTCTCATTTTTATTTTCTTTTTGCTCTCTCGTGAAACTTATTGATTACCAAATACCAAAAGATGCTCACTGATCACATACCAAAGTTTTATCGCATACGATCTCAGTTTTTGTCAAACCAAATCAAAGGATAACCAAAAAGAAAATATTACCAATTGAAAAATTAGGTCTTTTGACACTCCCTGAAACAAGTATACGTTGTCCATCATTGAATAGAATAAGTAGTATGAGATACTAGATCGAATAGCTTTTGGAAGGGAATCAATAATCTCTTGTTGCTGCACTCCTTCCAAATCGGTTCGGTACTTCATGAACAAATGAGAAAGCATCTGTTCTTCCAAGTGGATAGGTATCTTATTCCGGCGGGCAAAATTTGTGGCAGCTTGTATTGTGTCCCTCTGATATATCACAAATCCAAAAAGAAAATATCCAAATATTATTTAACATCATAGAAAGAAATGAAATACCAAATATAGAACTTATCACCGCAATTAAGTGCATAGTTTTCTCAGACCTGTAATACAAAGTAGGAGTTCCTGCAAAGATAAAGTTAGGAAGGTTTAAAAAAGATTGTACTCACATATTGCCTAGTTCTGCTTGTGACATGAACAGCTAAATTTGTCATGTTTCCAATGATGTATGCAATAAGTCCCTGATTAAAGAGTACATAGAAAATGTCAAATATCATCTCCCTTGTATTTACAGGATGCAGATCACCATAACCAACTGATGAAACAGTGATAATGGACCAGTATACTGATGTTACGTAGAGAGACATCGTATTCTTGTCAACCGTGTCAGGAACAAGCCCAAGCCACGTTGTGCTTAGGTCTTTAGCATAATGGTCGGCAAGAAAGTAGAAAATGCAGGCTCCAAAATGTACTACAAATAGAGAAACCTACAGTTTAAACACAAGACAATGCTTGTTATAAACTCATTCAGCTCCACGAGGAAATTAAGTATGCAATTAACGAGTAACTGTTGTAATAGTAAATACTCACACAAATAAGCTTTGAACACCGCAACCAGAAGTAGTTATAATGTCTATCCTTTTCTAATCTGAATATTGAGATATCGATGAAGAGGAGTTATTATCATGTTAACAAAAAAAAAAAATGCTACAAATTGCAAATTATTCGGTTAACTAGTATGTTTCACTTAAAATTAATTCTTTTGAGCAACATTTGATTTATGACTGAAACAATCCTCAGTCAGACTTTATTTATCTCCTTGTCGAAGTTTAGATCATCAAAGTCCTTTTTCCCTGATAACTAATGGCACTGACCTTGCAAACATGGCACTGACCCTGCGGAGACGCCAAAGGCGAAGCATACCGAAGTAGCCATAAGTATCGAGAGTAGGAAATAATCTGTCGGTGAGTTCATAAGGAATAGTGGAAACGAGATCAAATAGAAACCATGTTTTTAGATATCTCCTTGCAATAGGCCCATGCCTATCCACAAGCAAATACGTAGTTTTGTCATAGTAAGCAACAAAGAAGGTTAACCAAATATCAAAGAAAAATATTATATTCACTACATTATCAGTAACTGAAAGAGGTCTCAAAGGTTCTTTCAAGAACCCGAATTCAAATGGTGATACCCATGCAGTGTAGAACACTAACACCACCAAAAACATCTGCCACCATCTGCATGCCAAAAAACAAGAAATTAACTTACTAATTAATAACAAAATGATTGGTTTATACGGTTTCACGCAGATATAAGAATTATATAACAAAAATTAATAACGAAGCATACCTGTAGCGACGGTCATTGGGGGAGATGGTTCTTTTACGGAGTTTGGTTCTTCTGGCTCCGAAATCGCCTAGAGGCGGAAGTGGAGCTCCGCCGGTGAGGCTGTACATGCTGCCATCATCGTGTTCCGGGAGAACTCCATCTCCATTATGATTTTCCATCATGTTCATATTTCTCTCATGATCTAAGGCATCATCGTCGTTGTAGCTTTCATACATCATTTTTGCACACCGTATAGATTAGTAACAATGTTACAATGAAATTTCTTAATGTCACAGTTGTACATCTACGGTTTTTATGAAGCTCGCTAAGTTTGTTCAATCATTATTTGATTAATCACCATGCAACGCTAGCTTCTTTATTAATTCTCTGGAGATTGAATTTGTGTCGTATTGTATGGTGTTAAATGTTGATTGCTTCTTCTCCTTGACATTAATCAATGAAGCTCCACAAAATTAATCGTTGATTGATTTGTAATGATGATTTAATGGATCATTCTTTTTCTTTTTCTTTTTTGAAAAAATCGATCATTCATGTAACCAAAATATATGGGGGAAAAATATGCATGTGTCTCTATAACTGCCTCAGACCCGTCTCACTTTCTCTCTATTACGTCTATGTTTAGTTGGGCACGAGCAATTTTACTCCATAAAAATTGTGTTTGATTTTTTTGCAAATTAATTTTGATAGCTAAAATTGATTCTATATTAAGCTACAAATAGTAGCTTCTATGGTGAGTGAAATAAATTCTCTGTATTGTAGAAAACATGGATGGATAAAATATAAAGGGTCATGTTGCGTGCGGTTGCATGTTTGTGTCGTGACGTTGGTGAGTATTTTTTTGGGACAACTAGCATTTTTCTTTCCTTTTTTAGTGTATTTTTATAGGAAGTGTAACATTGTTTGAATGAATGAATATAGTTTACTTTTGTAGGAAAAATAAAATCATACGCAGACTCATCATACGTTAATATTAACCATAGATTATTGAGGAAGTCATGTTCGCGTTTTGAATTTAGTTCCTATCTTTTTATTAAGGAAGTCACATTCACGTATATGCATCATGTAAACATTTTGGAAGGTCAAATTGATCGAGAAACTAAAATAGAAAAATATCAAGTTACATAGTTGTTTTTAAAATGAGATATTTTAGCAAAACTAAAATCAAATTCCGTTCAAATTATTGGATTACAATTAACCTTGAAAAGAAAAAAAAGGTTTGGGTGGAAACACATAAGATTTTTATTGTGTGTGATCTGGCCTTGCGATTGAACGCGTAGGATTTAATCGAAGGGTGGAGAAAGCTGCGTCAAAATGACGCTAGAAGAAGCCTGACTGAAATTCGAAAACCCTTGAAATATATAAACCCTCGCTCACTATCTCATAGTTTTTCCTCCAAGTGCTCATTTTTCTCTCCTCAACGCGACGAAACCAAACCAAACCAAACCACTTCATTCCATGGTACGTTTTTCTTCACCGTATTTAACGTTCCTTTTCACCTTGATTTCTGAATTCGATTGTAATTGATTATTTCTTTGTTCTGTAGGCTTTGCCCAATCAGCAAACCGTTGATTACCCTAGCTTCAAGCTTGTCATCGTCGGCGATGGTGGCACAGGTGCCAATCGCTTTTCCTTTTCAATTTTTTAGTTAATTTTCGTGAAATTTTGTCACATAAAACACTGATTCGCTAGGATCTGGCTTATTGATTTGGAAATTAACATTGTTGTAATGAATAACGATGATTTGCAGGAAAAACAACATTCGTGAAGAGGCATCTTACTGGAGAGTTTGAGAAGAAATATGAACGTAAGATTCCTTTTTAATTTAGGGTTATATACGCACAATTAAGTGATTATACATGTTTTTCTTAATTAATAAGCGTGTAAGTGATTAATTAGTTGATTTGATTGGATTTTAAACAGCTACTATTGGTGTGGAAGTGCATCCATTGGATTTCTTCACAAACTGTGGAAAGATTCGCTTCTACTGCTGGGATACTGCTGGACAAGAGAAGTTTGGTGGTCTCAGAGATGGATACTAGTAAGTTTCCTCCTCGTTTCATTGGAATGTATTGTGCTCTCAAGTTTTTTAGTAACCTGTTTAATGTATGATATGATAGCTTGCATTCGTGACCGAGTTTCTCTGTCATATTGTTTTGCTGATGAATTTGCACTGTGCATCTGCACTGCATGGGTGTTTGGTTAAATAAATATTGTAGATTTTGTTGCATGTCAATAACTGTAGGTTGTGTGGCTGTTTCTCGCTTTTGTGTGCTGTTTTTAATCTCTATACCTTTTAGTGGTGTCTTCATTTGTTTGAATATAGTTAGCTTGCTCCTGTTTATTGTGGTCTAAAGTTTGTGTGATCTATACTTTTTTCTTAATGAAATTTATTTGTCACGAGCAACATTTATTTATACCTAACATGCATGATCATCTTCAGTATCTAATGCTGAAAAGTCAATTGTGTATTTTATTCTTATAATAAGTTTTTGCTAACACCTGCTTGCATGCCATGAGCTTGTACTCGTATACATGTTTTTGGTCGTCAGTGTTCACTGTGATCTGAAACATGTGATTATAGTTCTTTTATCATTTAAGTTTTTGTTGACATTTGCTAGCATGCTGTGAGCTTTTACACATACATATTTTGTTCTTGTGTGCATGTTTTGGGTTGTCAGCCGTCATTGCGATCTGAAACCTGTGATTTTAGTTCTTTCATCGTATGTGGCAATGTTGAATCAAATTGTTCCTTGGCGTTGATGCCCTAGGATTAATCAGAACAGAGTACTGTAGTTTTGCATGTTCTTTTTGTAGTCTTTAGGTGGGGATGAGTTATTTAGGCATCTGAGAGTTCTAGCATCGAAGAATGTAATGAAATGTAAAGTTATTTTTCAGTATAGAACAGTTTGTGTAAGGCTTTTAGTCTGCAATGATACAAGTTCCCTTCACTTTTGTGTGTGTGTGTGTGTCTACGTTGATCCCTTTCTATTTGTGTTTAACATTCTGGTCTTAATTTGCAGTATCCATGGGCAGTGTGCGATTATAATGTTTGATGTTACTGCCCGACTGACTTACAAGAATGTCCCTACCTGGCACCGTGACCTTTGCCGGTATGTAAATCAACTCCTTCAAACCTTTTTAATTGTTTTGTTGTTAAAGACAGAATATTCACCACCAAGTTGTTTATCTTACTGTTTTGTTTTATTTTTTTTTGGCTCAATTGTTTTCAGGGTTTGTGAAAACATTCCAATTGTCCTTTGCGGCAACAAGGTTGATGTGAAGAACAGACAAGTAAAGGCAAAGCAGGTTACCTTCCATAGAAAAAAGAATTTGCAGTACTATGAGATTTCAGCCAAGAGCAACTATAACTTTGAGAAGCCTTTCCTGTACCTAGCCAGGAAACTTGCAGGGTAGGTCTTCACTTTCTAGTTTCTACATAGACAGGAAGAACACATTGAACTCTAGTATACATTTCAACTAATTATTTCTAACTCCTGTCAATTTGCAGCGATCCTAACTTGCACTTTGTAGAATCTCCTGCACTGGCTCCGCCAGAAGTTCAAATCGATTTGGTTGCACAACAACAGTAAGTTTTCTGTCATCAACTTGTTTAGTTGTTTATCCAACAATCATTCAGTATTCTCATGATAAAAATGTGTATTGTACCATTGCAAAACAGTTGTAGTTTCAAATGGTCTTCTAAAATCATAGTCACACCCATCATTGGGTATGGGGGTAGTAAATCATTTTGTTAGTGTTAGTCAAAAAACTCTTTATCATACTTGAGCTAATGTATAAACTGTTTTTATGGTCAAAGAGCTTATGGGTTTGAATGCTGCACATGCTCTGTTTAAACCTTCTATAATCTATTTGAGGAGTTTATGAGAAGTAATTGAAAATACCTTTAGGCGGTGGGGGAATTGTTTTTCTGTTCAAATAAGCTATTCAGATTGTTAGATTCTTATGTGATGGTGATGGAAAGAGAGGGTTGTGCGAATGATATTTATAAAAAATACAGAATCAAACATTGGGAGATAATTTTGTTTTCATGATCCCTGTCCAGTGTCCATTCCTTTCCTTATCTAGTTTTTCCCTTTCCATTTATTTGTATGATCTCTTAGGAATATGTACCAGTATACTGAAAGACCATAAAATCCATTTAGTTTTTTTTCTTTTTCTTTTTCTTTTTCTTTTCCTTTTTGATTGCAATGGTCTAAAGGTAGTAATTGAATTGGAATATATTTTGAATTTCTTATGTATTTGGTGCTTTTGCAGACATGAGAATGAGCTTCAACAAGCTGCTAACCAACCACTTCCTGATGATGATGACGATGCATTTGAGTAGAATTTGTGCGAACCCACCATCATCTTGAGTGTATGCTTACTGTGTGTTTTGGAGGTTGTATTATTCACATTTTTGGATGTGGATTTGAGGATCTGAATTCAGCCAGTATGGAATATTTTAGTTGAACTGAAAATCGTATTGTTGTTGCTGTGGGCATTAATTCTAGTATCACAGTCCTTTTTTTTTTTAACATGTTTTGCGTCTTAAAAAATACTACCATCCATGCTTTTGGTTTCATATACAATTCTTATTTTCTTAGATTTATATTAAAGTGATGTGATGTTTAGTTTTAGAAGTTTTATATCTGGATACAAAAAATGTTTTTATTGTATTACTCGACGCTGTTAATCGGCTAGTTTTGGTGAAACGAAATGGCAAATGCATTAGGATGATGCCTTAGACGCCAAAACTACATGACGTTTAAATTTTTTTCACAATTTTGAAAGCGAAACAAAATGAAGTAATGTCTCCACTTCCCATTATCTTGCATATAGTGTGTTTATTGAACTATCGAGATTTTATTTAAAAAAAGTAATGCAGACTTAAGCTGCAGAAAGTTTTTATTAAAACCCTATTTCATTTGAATTTATGCCTAAGTTGCAGCCTTTCTTCATTCTTCTACTGCTATACACACCAATCAACCACCATCTCTGTCACTTGTGCTACTCAGTTCATCGGCCTTCAAGGCTGTGTTGCTGTCACTTGTGGTCTTCAATGATCAAATCATAGAAGTCTAAACATTGGTGTGCCATTCTTGTCAAAGATGAGGTGTCCCAACAGAAACCAGTTGTACGATTGCTAGTGTTCGGTTAGGATTAAAATAGTTTTTTTTTTTAGCCAGACACAATCGTTTGGAAAACAAACTAAATTTGGAAGGATGTTGCACATGTATTGCGTCCTGGATTAATTTGTAGTTTGCGAGAGTTCTAAAATTCTACAATGATGAATCTGAAAATCACATTGCAGTAATATTTATTAGAAAGAGAAGGAAATTTTTTTTTGCCAAAGCCAACGGATTGTTACTAGCTTCTTCAGCTCAAGGTTATGTACTAGTATATATCATCCATGAATGGAACTAAGGGGAGCATGTATTGTGTGTCGAAGTGTCATACAGAAGGAAACTTATCCTGTTAATAGTCTTGATTGATTACCTTCTTTGACTGTTTCCATGGCGTTCGATCAACATCCAAAAGATTTTTCCATGACAATTACTAGTTGAGAGGGTTTTTATCGAACAATAGTGCTATATCTCGCGAACAAAAACGTCCCGAACATTTCACGAATTGATTTCGATTGTTAGATAAATCAAATTTGTGGAAAACATGGATGGATAAAATAAAAGAGGGTCATGTTACAGTTACATGTTTGTGTCGTGAGGTTGTGAGTCACTTTTTCGGGACAACTGGCATTTTTCATTATCCAAGCTTTTCATGGGCGCGTCGTTTCCCCAATAAATATGTATTGGCTTCTCCCATATTCCTCAATTCTCAGGTTGAGACTTCTGCGACTTCTTAGCCTAGCAACTTCGCTTCGGCTAACAAGATTCACGCCCTGTTAATTTTTCCAATGTATTAACAAATATTAGTTGTCAGTGTTGGATACCCACTTTGACCATCTTTGTTTCCACAAGGTAATCCTAGTGTTCGTCTTATTTACCATTAACAAAGCTGTCCAATATGTTTGACTTCAATCTTGATTGAGAGCCCTTGCTCCAGGTGAACAAAAGCTAGGAAAGTCTCTCCATACCCATGGCAAAAAAAATGGAGAAAACAAGTAAATACTATGTTTTTGCTTAGTTTCTGTGGCATTTTATGGGTGATTTGTGTATCAAATGATAGAAAACAAGAGATCGAAAGAAAATTTTGTGGGCATACAGTTTGGATGAGTGGTATGACATGTACATTTCTCGAAACCTCGTTGCCTTTTTCTAGCCCCGCAACTCAACTTAACTTTCTTGCCCTACTTTGTGTAAAAATGACAAACATCTGCACACACAACCATGACTGTGAGTTATGACGTTTGATAATCACCTATGACGGTAATGCTTGCCCAATTCTTCCTATTCTTTGTAGGCATCACACACCGTTGAGATATCAAAAACAGTAAAGTGATTATATGTTTTACCAAAAAGAAAAATAAAATGATTGTACGTGTACACAGTACCACCTTAGCTTTCCAAGATTCATTCAACACCTTGTTTTATTTCTATTTCTTTTTTCCTAACATGTAATCTTTATCACATCATTGTCTCTATTTCATTCTCTTTTAAGATGTAGAATGGATATTGGATATTCATAGATAATTTTGCAGTAATAAAACCTTAGTAAAATTCCTCGATATTTGGTTAAGATATTGCATATGATATTGAAGTGACAATTCAATTTATAAACACACAATTTATGATGAGAGTCACTATGGAAGAGGAAGCTCTCGTCAAACATAATCACATATAACAAAAGAGTATCACGGGTTATCTTCTACCCTTAGATCTTCATTGTATTTGAATATACACATGCGACTAAAATGGAAAGAAGTTAATGGTAATGTTATTTAAATACCATCATGATTTTATTGTAATAGTTTTTTAGGGATATATAATATTTTCCTTTAACAAAATACTATTCCGGACTCTCAATTATAATCAAAATGCATTAATTTGTTGTGCTTAAAAAAGTTAAGTAAATGATTTTTTTTATCAAATAGTTTAATGAATAAATTCGCACACGTGTGAAAAAGTGATAAATTTGGGATTCGAATTGGATCTATGCACATCAATGCAATGTTCATAGAGCTATCAAACGAGATACATTTACAAAAGAATGATTATTTTTTTTAATTAATCTGTTATTGCTATCAAAAATAAATTAATTAAAACACTTGAAAAATTAAATAGCAGACTTAATAGGCAAAGCAGAATCTAAGCTTAATAGGGAGAGCAAAAATCTAAGATTATGAAATTTAAATTAATTCTCCATAAATTTGCAAAACATAAACATGAAAGCGTCAGAATTATAACATTTTGACAAATGATGTATGACACGAGAATATACACCACCCAAACCACCACCACCCCCCCGAAATGAAATAAAAGGTTAAATATGTTTTTGTTTCCTATAATTCATATTTTTGAATATAAAATTTACAGAAAAATTTAGAATATTATAAGAATCTATTACCAGAAAAGTTAGAATTTTTTTACAAAACATGAATTAAATATGAATTTGTATATTTTTGACGGTTAAAAATCCATATTTAATTTATGTTATATAAAAAAAATTCTAATTTTTTTTGTGAAGTTTTTATAATATTGTACAAATTTATGCACAATTTCATTAAAAAATATAAAAGTTGACTAAAAATAGAGACCAAAAGTAATGATTGAAAATTTTATAAAAACTTAAATATAAAGAAGAATTAAAACAAAAAGTTGAAATGGGAATCAAATCCATATTTAATCAAAAAAGAAAAAAAAAACCTAGAAGCTTTTGGGCGAACGGGCTGACCTACAGGTGTGGAGCCCAATTGAAGAGACAGATTGCAAACTCGACCGAAAGACAGAAGAGCCGCGTCAGTTTCACGCTTTCAAAACTCGAAACCCTTGTAATATAAAAACCCTAATTCGTTTATTCACTTCTCACATCACAACACAACACAACGCTCTTCTTCTTTCGAACCACACTATGGTATGCTCCCTCTCATTCTCATTGCGCCGATTTCACGCTAATCTTTCCTCTTGTTCGATTAACAGTAACAATAACAATTCATCGTGTTTTTCTTCTTCTGTAGGCTTTGCCCAATCAGCAAACCGTTGATTACCCTAGCTTCAAGCTTGTCATCGTCGGCGATGGCGGCACAGGTGCCAATCGCTTTTTTTCCTTTTTCTTCATCGCTTCTTTATTCTCTTATATTTAGCTAATTTGCGTGAAATATGTAACATAGAATCAGTGATTCGTTAGGATCTGGCTTATTGATTTGGAAGTGAACTTTTCTGTAATGAATTATGATCTTTTTTTTTTTTTTTGCAGGGAAGACAACATTTGTGAAGAGGCATCTTACTGGAGAATTTGAGAAGAAATATGAACGTAAGATTCATTTTAATTTTAATTTTAGGGTTAACAAGCATGATTATATACGGATTATTCTTAATTAATATGCGATTAATTTATTATTTATAATTTAATTTGATTTGTGATTGTAAACAGCAACTATTGGTGTGGAAGTTCATCCATTGGATTTCTTCACAAACTGTGGAAAGATTCGCTTCTACTGCTGGGATACTGCTGGACAAGAGAAGTTTGGTGGTCTCAGAGATGGATACTAGTAAGTCTCCTCTTCATTTCATTGAATGTATTGTGATCTCGAATTTTTGAGTTCGTGTTTTTGAGCAATCTTGTGGTTTCTGTTTAAACAATTTCCCTGTTCGGTTTATTTAACGTTTAAATCAGATTTGTTTAGATGTATTGTGCTCTCATTTGTTTGATTGTATGTATTTTGTTCTCTAGTTTTCAAGTAACCTAGTTGTAGCCTGTTAAATCAAATGCTCCATGTGGTTTATATATCACTTAAATCAAATTTGAAGATTTTGAGCAGTCTTCTACTTGCATGTTGTGAGCCGTCACTTCAACTATGAATTTAAAGCTTGTCTGTTTTCAGTCATTTGTTCCTGTTTTTTGTGCCAATGTTACATGATGAATTGCACAAGAGATTGAGTTTCTTTATCATATTATTGTGCTGGCCATAAACTGACTTTGCCCTCTTAACATATACTACATATTTAAGGATGTTAAATGTAGACTTTGTTTCGTGTTAATAAGGGTAGCTGTTTCTTGGGTATCACACCCTTGCATTTATCAGTATATTGGTTACTGCATGTAAATTACTTGCTTTTGCAGCCGTTATATACGTCTCGGTGTCTTATTTACGGCATAGTAGTAATCTCCTTTGTTCTTGTTTTACTTGCTTTCGTAGTCGTTATATACGTGTTGGTGTCTTTTATGACATAATAGGAATCTCTTTCGGTCTTCTTTGTGCTTGTTTTATTTGATATATATTGTCTTTAACCTGTTATCTTTATATTGCAGTATCCACGGGCAATGTGCGATTATAATGTTTGATGTTACTGCCCGTCTAACATACAAAAATGTTCCTACCTGGCACCGTGATCTTTGTCGGTTAGTAAATGCAGTCCTTGAAACCTTTTTTTAACACTTTATTTGGTTATTCAGCACCACGTTCCTTATGTTGCTTTATGGACACTTCCTTTTTGAAACTGATTTTCAGGGTCTGTGAAAACATCCCAATTGTTCTTTGCGGTAACAAGGTTGATGTGAAGAACAGGCAAGTGAAGGCAAAGCAGGTTACCTTCCACAGGAAGAAGAATTTGCAGTACTATGAGATTTCAGCTAAGAGCAACTATAACTTTGAGAAGCCTTTCCTTTACCTTGCCAGGAAACTTGCAGGGTAGGTGTCAGTTTTCTAGTTTCTTTCTCTACTGTCAGGAAGAACACATTTAACTTTTAGTGCATTTCAACTAATTATTTCTAACTTGTCCATATTTGCAGGGATCCTAACTTGCACTTTGTAGAATCTCCTGCATTGGCTCCACCAGAAGTTCAAATTGATTTAGCTGCACAACAAGTGTAAGCTATCTTTCTTCAAATCCTTTTATTCTTTATCCTACAATCGTTCATCATTGGCATGATAAAATATGTTTATTGTAGCATTGCAAAATAGTGGTTGTAGTTGAAAATGATCTCCTAAAATCAAAGTGTCACAACCATCATGGATATGAGGGTTATAAACAGCTTTTTAAATGTTCGTTAAAAAACTCTTATCATACTAACTGTTATTATGGTAGTTTAAATGCTGTGTATGCGCTCTGGCTCTGTGTAAACTGTTTCTATAAGCTATTTTAAGAAGTTTATGAAAAGAGATTGAAAATAACTTTCTGGGGGGCATATCATTAGCTATACATCATTGTCCATGTTTATAGCCGTTGAACACTAATCCACTTGTTTTTAAGTTCAAGTATTGTTGTTAGATTTGTGTTGGTGATGGGAAGAGATTGCATGGGAATGGTTATTTGTAAAAATAAAATTCAAACATTGAGAAATAATTTCATTTTCCCTTCCATTTATCCGCCTCGTTTAGGAATAAGCAATACTAGTATGCTAAAAGACCATAACATCCATTAGTTATTTAGGAATATCTAATAGTGTTCTAAAACATTGCTTTTTTCATTCAATTGCATTGTAATTGTTTATTTTGAATTTCTCATTCATTGATTCTTTTGCAGACACGAGAATGAGCTTCTCCAAGCTGCTAATCAACCCCTTCCTGATGACGATGATGATGCATTTGAGTAGGACCCGTGCGACTGCTGTCCTTTGTCTTGAGTTGGTGCTGTTGTGTAGTATGCTATGATATTTTGTGCTTGAGGTTGAACTTTTAGCATTTTTGGTTACAGATTTGGGTATTTGAATTTTATCATTATGAGTTTGGGATGTTTTACTTTTATGTAAACCCTCACTTAATGGACGTATCAATACTCTGCCGCAGGCATTGATTTTGTTTGTTTAGTGTTGCTCTATGCCCACCCATTTCACTTGAAAAAGTTTACCTGTTCTAGTACATTTTACTAGTTTTATTAAGACTTTTAATGATATTGTGTGAACTTTGAAGACAGAAGTCCATGTTCAAGTTCAGATTTTTGAGACAGGAAACCATTCACAGAGGTTTAATAACTTACAGTTAAGTTTAAAAAATTGAAAGTATTGAAATTGAGAGGTTTTAGGTTTGGAAAACAACTTGCAGTTGCAGTAATATTCCGAAGAAAAATTTGAATGACAAATCTTAGCATTCAACTTCCTTAACAAACATGAAGAATGAATTGAGAGAAAGCATACTGAAAACTTCTAAATCCTTCTCCAGCTACCCTTTTATGGAGTTAATATCCTCCTCTTCATTTAGATGTTTGGGGGCTTATAATAAAGATTTGAAATCATTTAATGTTAATGTCATAGGCCCTGTTTGGTTTGAGCTTATGAAAAATAGCTTATGTAAATAAATTAGCTTTTATTTTAATTTATAAACTCTCACTAACAAAAATTGTATCTTCATTAACGGGTTTTTCATAAACTACCTTAAAAACTTATAAATAATACATAAAAACTTATTTATTTGCATGAGCTGTTTTATATTAACTTTAAAATAAGCTAATCCAAACGGACCCATAAAGTAGTGTTGTACTTGTAATTTAAAACTAGCAATGAGAAAATTGAGAGGATTCTACCATTTTTTAATCCAAATCTGTTCTTCCATTTTTAGATGTGAATTGAATTAATCATTTGTTGGTACGTAAATATGTACACGATGGAGTTCTTGTACTCTAACAAATATTCGTACGTGTAGGTATACATGTTGATGTTATGTTAGTTAAACTCGTGTCATGTAGGTGCGTAACATCTGAAAATTTAGAATTTACAATGAGGTGAGTTTGCCTTTATTTTTTTATTTTTTTTCAGGGGTTGAGTTTGCCTTTATTAAAACTATTTTTTTATGTGCGTCAATTTAATTCACGCTGTTCAAATGCACCCAAAAAAAAACCCAAGAGAAACCTTATTGTTAAATAACTTGTGTCAAATGAGTGTAACTAGAATGTATGAAGATGTAACAAGCAAAAAATATTTCTTTTTAAAATTTATCCTTCTACCAAAAAATAACTTGATGACTTTACGAATTGTTTAGAACAATTCAAGTTTAAATTAAATTTTGTAACAATTATTGATTATTTATTTTTCTTCGACTGAACTTTAAATTACAACAAACTTTCTCATTCTCTTTCAAAACGAAGGAGCGAAAAAAATAATTTCAATAAACTTTTTGATTTGTCCGAAAGATTTATGGGAAACCCCACATTTGGTCAAGATCAGGGTCAAAGGGATCAAAAAACTACTAATTCATGTAGAGTCATCGAATCGGCCCAACCAACTACCAGAGTTGTATGCATTATAAACAATCTATATATACGTGTGTATGTCCATTCATATGCACTTTAACAATCATTCTTTAATTATCTTTTTTAAAAGTTTTCAAAGTTAATAAATATATGTGCCAGACACAAAATATTTACTTGTATTTATAATAAGAGAGATGATTGAAGAATACAAAAGTGGACACAAGACGTTGTATAATATATGTTTGGGACACCTTTTGCTCTCTTTTAATAGTTTCCACATAACTTGATTTTTGGGATGGGTGTTTTGAGTTGTTGTCGCACAAGGTGTCTGAAAAATTTGTGTTCCAATACCAAACCTTTTATAATAGACAAATGATATTTGTACAACTTTCTCTCTCATACTCACATTATGTTTTTATTCTCTCTCTTCAATTTTTTCTCTCTATTATTTTTGACCAATGAGAAAAGAGAACAGCAAATTTGTCTCAAAGGTTGTACCAAAATGGTTGTTAAAATATCCTACTCTTTATAATAAGCACTATCTTCTATCTTATTTATACAAGACATTTATGTCAATAAAAATTGATGTATCTAGTTTAAAATTTGAATAAAATATATCAACTTTTGTTTACCTAGATATCTCTAATAAATGGAAAGAGAGGGAGCATAACTTTCACTACATATTGTGCTTTGTTAATCAAGAGTATTATGAAACGCAAATTATACCGAATAAACTATAAACTACTTTTTTTTTATAATAATACTTTATGCCATTTGGACTCATTAGGATCAGAGAAGGCTCCAACAAGTAAGATACTACATACAAATTACCTACCAAAGAAGTCATCACATTAATAACAAAAATTAAACCAACAACCTTATAAGTAAATCAACTTCTTAATAATGAATCACTCAAATTATAAACTACTCTATTTACGGTCCCAACATTTCAAACTTTAAAAAAAATAAAACCACAACCTTGTGTGTGGCAAACATGTAAGTGTATGTATTTCTAATGAAAACATATCAAGTCTATGTTTGAAGTTGTGGTGAGTTTAACAAAGTCCCCATGAACATAGCTCAGTTGGCAAGGACATGCATTGTTATATGTAGAGGCTGAAATTCGAAACCCCAAATACCTCACTTATTAACCTTAAAAAAGGTGAATTTCAGCCACTAAACTATTTTTAAAAAAAAACATGTTTAAACTTCAAAGCATAGATACTTTAAAATTTAAATGATCTTGCCAAACTCATTGGCAATCTAAAAATTCATACTTTGACAAACTGCTTTACAAATGTGTATATAGTTAGGAGCTAATTGAGAAGTGATTGTATTTTGTGATAATTTTTGGATAACTCTTATACTTTCATTGTATTTATACTTATTTAGTGTCATATCAACTCTTATATAAAAAGAGTTGATGTCAACATTGAAATATTATTTTAACGTTAAAAACTATTTTGACTAAAAAAATGCAGAAGACTATTTTTAAACTTTGATACATTGAGAGATTATTATGGCTATTTTTACATGCAAAATGACTATTATCCCAAATGAATAAAAAGATATTTAACTTTGAAGTTAAAATAATTTGATAGGCAAAAATATTGAAACGAGCCTATGTGTGGTGTGTAAGTTTTGAATTAACGGGAGCGAAAGTAACGGTCCTTACTTATGAAGACGTTGTGAGTGAATGAATGAATCAGAGGGTGGAGAGAGCTGCGTCAGTTGAACGCATTGGTGCCAGCTAGCTACTTTCAAAACTTGAATTTGAAACCCTTTTTTGTCCTTCCTATAAAAACCATCACACTGAACACAACACAACACAACACAACGCAACCTAACCTAGCTAGCTTCTTCTTCAATCAATTCCCTTCATAATGGTACTGTTCATTCTCTCTTTCTCCGATTTTTGCAGTTTCGTTTTGTTTTATTCAATTTTGTTTTCTGTTGCAGGCTTTGCCTAATCAGCAAACCGTTGATTATCCTAGTTTCAAGCTTGTTATCGTCGGTGACGGCGGCACTGGTAAACAACCATCTTTTCTTCATTTTATCGCATCGATTCACTGTAAAGTTTTTTAACATAATTGATTACGATTTGTTATCAACATTTGCAGGAAAGACAACTTTCGTCAAGAGGCATCTTACTGGAGAGTTCGAGAAGAAATATGAACGTAAGATTCATTTTCTAATTTCATTTTATTTATATATAATCATGATTATATTCTTCATTTATAAACAGCAACTATTGGTGTGGAAGTTCATCCATTGGATTTCTTCACAAACTGTGGAAAGATTCGGTTTTACTGTTGGGATACTGCTGGACAAGAGAAGTTTGGTGGTCTCAGAGATGGATACTAGTAAGTCTCCTCTTCTTTTTTTTTTTGTCTGATATTTTGGTAATCTGCTCATCACTCATAATGCGTTATTTCTAACTCTAAAAATCAATTTCATTTTTACGTCTGCTGTTTGCATGTTGTTAGATTTGGAACATTAGATTTTAGTTCTTTTGACATCAGAACAGTGTACTACATGTCCTTTGTCTGTCTTTATTCCTGTGCTGATGAGTTAGTATCCCCTTTAAGAGACAATTTTTGCATTGAAGTATATATTTTTTTCCTTACAACAGTTTGTCCAAGGCTTTTATTCTTCTTTGATACACACTTTTATTTGTATGTCTGCATTGATCCCTTTCGAATTGCTTTTAACATGCTTCGCCTTATTTTTACAGTATCCAT
>Ga0315914_1002141_pt1 | contig 30265 bp, 16 predicted proteins | sample MpolenodulesMG_FD_203920 | JGI IMG/M metagenome (GOLD analysis project Ga0315914, IMG submission 203920) | Medicago polymorpha root nodule microbial communities from Los Angeles, California, United States - elongated nodules | ecosystem: Host-associated > Plants > Roots > Nodule | place: USA...
TGACTATATCCAATGAACCTTTAAACTATTCACCCCCAATTGCAAGTCAAACTCCATCTAATAAACCTTCATTATGTATTAAAAATCACTTTTTAAATGCTTCCCTGTGTGTGTATTCATTATTTATTTCCGAATTCTCATAATTTAATTATCACGTGAGATCATTTGTTATCATCCTGGACACTAAAAAGGGATAAAGTGATTCAGTGCTTTAGGAATGAGAATTATTGTTAGCTTGATTGATACTTGGACCTCTTAATACTGTTCTTGCTGCGTCTGACAATATACAAGTGTCGAAGTCATTGGGTTTTTGATAAAGAGATGAAAGAAAGAATGGAGACTTCAAATCAAATATGGTTAAGGTTGTGAATTTGTGATGATGATCTGCTGATGCTAAAAAGTTAAGCACTAATCCCTAGTGTTGGGATACAAGACTCCTAGTCCTAATTAAGTAGGGAACTAATCAAGATCATAACCAAGTGATAAAATAAGTTGTTTTCAATAAGTTGTTTTTTAAAATAAGTTGGTTTGCATAAAATAGGTTGTTTTAAAATAAGCTGTTTTGAATAAACGGTTTCTTAAAATAAGTTATTTTACATAAAATAAGTTGTTTTGAATAAGCTGTTTTGCATAAAATAAGCTGTTTTTTATTTTAATTATTTTTTAAATTTATTAATTATTAATTATATTATTCTAATAAATAAAAAATTAAAAAATATATGTTTTACAAAATTTTAGTTGGGCCAAGAGTTAGCCCTCAATAGGGGCCATCAATAAAACATAAAAAATGGGGTTAGGGTCTATTGTAAATTTATTTAAGAGAGGGCCAAAAAATTGGGGCTTTGAAGGAGGCCAAAAAATTAGGGTTTTAAACTTGCTTTGTTGACAAGTCTAATTTAGGGTATATTTGAGAGTTTAGGATGGTAGGAGAGGTTTTGGGAAAAGGGAAGCAAGAGTAGTCCACCAAATTGAATAAGGGTTTTATTTTTCTTCATAATACAAAATATTCGAAATATTGGGAAACTCTAAAAAATGTATTGGAGGAGAATTTTGGAAGGCTTAGATAAATTCTTCAATATGTTAGGAAACAACAGAAGACGTTGGAGGTTATTGATTTATGATCAACGAGTGGTTGTCAACAGTTTTGAGATTAATGTAGCACTTCTCAGTGTGTTGAAATAGATTCAAACACACATATTTATATCTTTTAGGAATTTGGGAATCTTAGAAGAACAATGTCCTTACTGAAAGTGCAAAAAGGTGAGGTTATTACCATTCTCTTTGAGAGACTTGCTCATCGGAAGATACTTTCTAGTTTCAACTATCCATATATTCATTAAAAGATGGGGAGAAATTACTAGTTTTGTTCAAGGGGTTGTATAAACTTGTCTGTTCCAGAGTGAAATTTTGGGCTGGCTAAAATCCAACATCATCTCCTTCATGACAGAAACAGTTACACTTTTAGACTTATATAAGTCTAATATCATCACCTCTTAAGTTGTGCCTAGTTTTTTACCTCGCGCAGCTCAATCATCTACTGACTTGAGCGCTTTGGAATGCATGAAAGTACACCACCACCATCGAATGTTGCTGCCACTATGGACTCTAGCCATCCAACACCATTTGTGGAGTTTTTCTTACCTCGATCAACCATCATTTTGAAATATTCCTTTCATTGCATAACTTTGACGTTCAATCAGAACAGTTTCCTAGTTATGATTTTGAGAATCTCCAACAAATACAAATCTTCTGTAATGGATTGAGACCAGGTTCAGAAACAATGTTAGATACTTCACCTACAGGTTATATGAATACCAAGAGTACAGAAGAAGCAAAAATAATAGTTGAAGCCATAACATCCAATGAATAATATCTCACATGCACCACATAGGGATTGTATCAAAACGAGGAGTCCTAGAGCTTGTTACACATAAGTGCTATTATAGTACAGGATAAATTCATCACCCAACAATTGTAAGTTTTGACTGAACAACTACAAGGTGTATATGTATACATATTTAACATTGTATATCACATTCACTTGGATATTTCCTCTGAATCAAATCTCTCTCCCCCTAATGAAATAATATCAAAAATAATAGAGTAAAACAGTAAAGAAACTGAGCACCTAAAAAGCAAAAAACTCGACATTAACATCAATTCATGGACGTGAAATTTAAAAAGCTGAAGCTTGTCCAAATATATAAATCAGCTATTCTATATATATTGTGAACTGTGAATCCTTGAAATCTCATCTCATTAGTCATTAAAATGGATTGCACCAACTTTCCACACAATGTAAGTTGTTCCGAACATCACTGAGCTGATAAAAACAAATGAAAAGATAATTAGAAAGAGATCAGAACCGCCAGGAAAATCAAAAGTCCAACCTTCCTTTGGCATCCCTCGTTTGCTGTCATCAAACAAATTACCAGGGGCTTCTGGAAGTCCAGATCTTCTCCTCTTTTTCCCTCTGTCACTTTCTTTAAAAGCAGCCAACACACTACTTCCCATTTCTGATTTAGCTGTTTTTGGTTCCTTGGACTGGTTAAGAACTCGAGCCGCTCTTATCCTCTCTCTCACTTTCTGAGATGATCGTGTGGTTACAGGTTGCGACTTAGGAGATGCGGCAGACCCATTGGAAACCTCTGGTGTCGGTGATTCTGCCTGAGCAGGATTGGTGGATGTTAATTGATCATTGGCAGATGAATTTGCAGTACTGCCAATATCCTTATTACTGGCATCTGTTGAAAGTTGATCACTATTTGCAACTGAAAAACGGTGACCAAATCTTTTCTCCTTGACAAACATTCGTGTTCCAGACGTTATTGAAAAGAGTGTAATCTGAGCGGCCTTCGGGAAAGAAGCTCCAGCAGAATACCTAGATGCATCGTGATAGTTTGTTTCCAACTTCTAAGGGAATAATGAAAGATTTGTGTGAGTGATCAGAAAAATGAAAGTTAAAATTAACATAATTGAATTATATTGAAGGAATTGATGTTAAACACAATAACAATTATTAATAAACTATTACATATTAGAAGACTATTTTATTTTTCAAGTAATAATCCCAAAATTGACATATAAAAGGGATTCTGAATCTGATCAATAGCTAAACCAACATTTTTATCATCAAACAACTCTCTTAACAAATATATAACTTAAGAACTGATCATAACATAACTGCAAAGCTACAATCAATAAATTTGTCTTCACAGTACTACATACATTCTAGAGAAAGTCCAACGTAAATTTTGGTTTGGTGCACTATGACAAAACATGAACCTAACAAAGATCCCAGATGGAAATATGAATATTTACAGGGAAAATTCTATGGTGCACAAGTAAAACACGAGTTTTTTTACCATTGAATCAGTAAATCTCACCATATCTCAATCAATCCAATTGAAGGACTTGTTGATCAAATAGTGGAAACAAACTTTTCCATGGTACAACACCTACTTAACTTGTGCACCGTAGACATAGCGCAATTTATATTAACATAAAGCAATTTCACTGGAACAATAACTATCAATGTCATAAGTTAGTTAATATTAGTTTAGTTATGATCACTATATAAAGTGCATCCATCATACACCAATTGTAATCAACTTTTTCTTGTTCATTCAATTCTAAAGTTCATCTTTTTCTATCTGTTGGGCTCTACCATGCTTCTCAACACATAATTACTGTTATTTAAACCCAGCTTTATCCTTAACCTCAAAGTTTAACAGTAATAGCCAATTTTCATAACTCACACAATCTTCTTACCATAGCTTAAATCTATAAAGTTGAATAAAAAAATATGCGGAAGAAACAAAAGTCAAAGGTGCTTCAAAATGAAAGAAACAAGGAAGAGGAAAAACGTACCGTTGAGGTGAAGTTGATGATGGGGTTTAGAGATATAGCCATTTTTATTTGATTTATTGTGTTTCAAAGGCCAACCATGGATGGATAGCATAACAATCTTCCTCTTACCACTAAGACTGAAAATGCTGCTATGGTATCAATACACGCCATATAGCGCGTGACCACACATATTGCTTCTTTATTTTTAGTTTTTTTTTTTTTTTTATGTTAAACTTACAAATTCACCTTAAAATTGAATATATATTATGTAATGTTCTTATTAATTGATATACATTTCCTCTCTTCGGTCATATTTATAAGCATAAATATACTTTTTAGGTTCATTAAATGTATAATGTATTTGGTTTATATATTGATCAAATACATTGAGTATTGAATAAATCTAAAAAATATTTTTTTGCTTATAAATATGAACGGAAGGAATACATTGAACTATTATTTTTTTATTTATTACATATCGTTTCCAATTCCCAAAATGTTTAGAGAGTTAAGGTTTAAAGTGTTTTTGTCAATTATTTGTGTTTCATTGAGCAAGAAGGGACACCCCGTGATGTTTGATATTATTAAGTGAGGTTGTATATTATTAGGTATATGAATATTAGTTTTCTCTATTTGCTTTTATATTTCAAGAGGATTCACTTATACTTTGTATCTCTCATATGAATGATATGATGGACGGGTTGTAACATAAACTTATATGTGTAATTGGGTTCCTTTCATTTTAAATTGTCTTATTGTTCTTTGAAACATGTTTTAATGTGAGCTTAAGTTTATTCTATAATGCATTCATGATTTTTATCATGTGTATAAGTTAATTTATGTCGTTACTTGTGAGATTTGAAGCCAAATATAAAGTTTTATCTAGACATACATTTTTACATGTATTATCTAAGTTGGCCCTAGGTCGTACAATATTAAAGTTCTATTTTTATTAAAAAAAATAAAAATAAAAAAAATAAAGTTTTGCTAACAAGTGCCCTGCCCTTGTTAAGGATACCAAAATTATTAACTTTGAATTGAATTCGACAAATTTTTAACTTTTAAAAGTCAAATTTATCACTTTTCACCATTTTCCAATACAATATTTCAATTATTATGCCCTTAATCAATGTCATAAGGGCACTCTTTAACATTTTCCAATAAAAAATATTGTCCTTCATTTTTATATTACATATTCTCATTTGAATAACACATAACGTTTGTTTGTGCCATACAGGTAAATGATACGAATCTGCATGTGCATTGTTCTATCAAGTAGTAAAAGATTATCACTCCACAAAGAGTTAAAGTAATTACCAATTTTGTTTTTAGTTTTGATTAGCTAAAAAGATCAAGGTGGTTGGTTTTATAATTGCTTTGTTAAGATTCAGATTAAAAGGCGTCTTGAGATTGTTGGTTTCATCTTAACACCTAATCATAAACATTCCAAATCTATTTCTCTATCTTTAAGTTAAATTCTTTTTTTAAAAGTAAGAATCTCTTAGGTATTTCATGTTTCCTTTCATAATAGATAAATGTATCTCAATAACAACCAAACATATTCTCATGGTTGATTATTATTGAGACCCTTTAAGTGTGACTCTTATTGCCTCAATACTTCATAAAACTATTCATTTGAGGTGTTCCCATCAAGTTTTATGTAGTCTTGTCCAATCTCATTTGTTCCAATATCAAACTTCACCTTTTGGTATTTCGTTTGATGTTTGAAATGATGAAATAACAACCATTAAACTTCACCTTTCGGTCCTTCATTTAACACTTATTACTGAGTTTGAAAGCTATGAGATTGGATTAGAAAATAGAACTTAAACAAGATAAATATTTAGACTTGGTTTGAATAGGATTAAGTCATTAGACTATTCCAACAATCCCAAGACTAAAAGGTTTACTCACTCATGATCACAGTAGACATAAGATTAAAGTAGAAAATAAATTGCATAATTGCAAATGACTGAATGTAAATTGCTGGAATTGTAAAGAACAGAAAAGTAAACATCAAGAATGTAAAAGTGCAGAAAAGGAAAAGAAAATGAACTTATAACAAAATGCAGAACTTTGATCTCACTATATGAAGTTTACAAGCATTCCAAGATGATTACAAGTTTGATGGAGGACCTATTTATAGCCTAAAACCTCAAGACAAGGCATTAAACTCGTTTTTACAGGCTTTAAAACAAAGAAAATCAAAGAGTTTTGTAACAGTTCCAGCTAACAGCAAAAACGCACGGTTTGGGATCAGACCATGCACTTTTCAGCTTCCAAGAGTTAAAAACGCACGATTTGAAAGGAAAAACACATGGTCTGCACTTTCTGGTTCCATGGAGAAACGCACGGCCCGTGCACTTTCTGAGCCAGACCATGTGTTTTGTTTTTCAAGTTTTCCACTCATTTATGTTGCGAATTGAGTTTAGGTGTCTTCCTGAAAGTTGTAGATATGGATGTTAGTTTTCATTGGCCTTTGGTTTGACTCATTCTGACATCTACAACTTAAGTTATGATAAAAATATTACACATGGATCAACATAGACAACACAGACCGTGTGTTTTTCCATCTACTACTCATTTTTCTTGCTTTTCTTCAATTTCTCTGCTCTTACCTCAGCCAAATGTTCTCATTTCTTCGTTACTTGTCCTGAAAAAATCAAAGTATTTGTAGTAAAATAGCTCCAAACTAGGATTTAAACTAACAATACTTTATTGAATTTGAATGCTAAAAACACGACACACTACGACTTATCAGTAAACTCTATTCATGATAAACGACATGAATACTCCAAATATGGAAAAATTCTCATATGCAACCAAAAGAAAAATTTCAAAAACTTAACGCAAATGATAATTGCCCCATAATATAGAACTGGTCATTTTTCATGTCAACACTTCACCAGGCTATGAATGGTTACTTCCAGGATGGGTGGCACAAGAAACCGTGGCTACTTCAAGTAGTGAACTCACCAAAACTGATAGTAAATATGGAGAAACCCAGAACAAAACAACGGCTCTTTCTGCTTTCATCTCCCATTTCAACAAACCCGGAATAATTGTTGAAACAGGAGAAGAAAGCATAATGTGCCACAATTTTGTTATGGGTTTCTCTATCAGTTTGGTGAGTTCGCTACTTCAAATAGCCACGATTTCTTGTGCAACCCATCCTGAAAGTAGTCATTCATAACTTGGTGAAGTATTAACATGAAGAGTGACCAATTCTATATTATGGGATAATTTTCATTTGGATTTTTTTTTTGAAATTGTTCTTTTGGTTGCTTGCACAAAATTTCTATACTTGAAGTATTTATGGAGTTTATTATGTATTGAGTTTACTTGTATCAACAAACAAACACTTATACATGTCATTCAAATATAAATAGGTAATAGAAAAATTAAGGACAAATAATTTTAAAATAAAGTTAGAACATTAATATCACAGGTTCAAGGGTCAAACTCCATGTAAACGTGTATATCTATCAAGATAAAACTTTACATTTAGCTCCAAATCTCGTGTGTAACAAGATAAATTTACTTACATTCATGGTGATATGATACATGCATTATACTTATATAATAAACTTAAGCTCATATAAAAACATGTTTCAAAGCACAATAAGCAGATTTAACATGGAAGGAGCCGAATTACATATACAAGTTTATGTTACATCGCGTCCATCATATGAGAGATATAAAGTATCATGAATCCTCCTCAAATCCAAAACAATATAAATGCACATATAGAAAAGTAATATTCATAGATATGATACACCTAATAATATTCAAAATCATGAGATGTCCCTTCTTGCTCAGCCTATACAACACCCTCGTCATATAGAAAGAAACAACATAGAATATTTTTCTTGTAGATTAAATCTATTTAAAATCAATTGTAATTAAGACATTTTAAGAACTCAAAAAGTCGCATTTAAAGTAGTTCCCTTCTATTATTTGAAATTCTAAAGAATCTTATTAAGAATTGAATGAACAAACACATTTCAGCTTCATGTCGGATAATAATTCATAATATAAAGTCAATAATTCAATCAAAATCATAATTTTGTAAGTTGTTATGGAGTTATACAATGTATGTAGAATCATAATGAAATTTGTCATATTACAAATTTAAAGTCAATAATTCATACAAAATCAGACACTAACTTTCTTAGTATTTTATAAAAGATACGAGCGCAAGAAGATGTAACTTTACAACCTTATTTAAATCTATAATTCTAAACATTGAAATATCCCAAAATTTCAATCAATATTTTACGTCACCCAATCACTAATCAACCAATTTAAGAATTGGTTCATACCATACAAATTTACCCTAAAGAGAAACACGCAACAAGAAACTAATAAACCATAATAAGTTGCTCTATCAAATCCACAATTAATAAACCTTTGAAATCAAGAAGAAAATTGAGTTTTAATGATAAGACATCTATAAAAAAAATTGCATCAGAAGCACCCGAACATCGATTATTGACAATTTTATAAAAACCTCAATTTTTGAAATCCTGAAATCCCAGAAAATAAAACAAGTAGTTAACTCACCAAAAATGGTAGCAAATATGGAGAAACCCAGAACAAAATTGCGGTTCTTTCTTTCTTCTCCCATTTCAACATTTATTTTATTCTTTTCTCCACAAGATCCTATTTTATTCTTTCTTCTATCTATTGTGTGAGAAAGGTGTGGGTAGGGTGAAATAATTTGTCTCAAAATTAATATAGGGGTTATGTAAGCTTGGGACTTTGGTGGGGGTGAGAGAAACATGGTAATGAGTGTGTAAGTGTATGAATTTCGTGAGATTGAGAAACAAGGGTGAATCCACCATAAGGTAGGGTGTGGCTATAGCCACACCAGTCGATACTCTTGAAAACATCACTTTGTAGCTGGGTTGTGTAGAAATTGACACATTAAATTGTGCGGGTTGTGCACAAACAAAGAAGATGAAAACTAAGAGAGTTGGGAAAGATGAAGATGCACTAAGCCAACAACAAGTGAATGAGAATAATTTGTGAGTGTGCGGCGCATATTTAAAAAAATTAGGGTTAATGTCTTCACGGAAAAGTTTTGGGCGTGACTTATACATGATATGCTAGCCCATTACCCTTTACTTGTTTTTTTTTCCTTAAAAAAAGAAGTTTGGTCAAACAATAATGTTTCAAAAAGGCTTTGGTATGGTTTTTCGAATTAAATTTATGTTTTGTGTTAATTTTTTATTTTATTTTTTATTTTTATTTTTGATGTGTTGTGTTAATTTGTGTGTGTGTGTGTAAGTTATTAAGTATTTTGAAATTATATATAAGCTATTAAGTATTTACCTCTCAAAATAAAATAAAAAAATATTTTGGAATGATTATATATAAGTATGTATCATATAAATACTTCGTACAAAACAAAATAAAAGTGAAGGAGGTGCATTTTTTTAGAGCAATAAAAAAAATGAAATGCTAGACGAGGTTAGTTGGTCATTTTATTCCAATTAGCAATTGTTTTGAATACATATGGACTTGGGATACTAAAACTAGCCAAAATAAAACCACTAAAGTTGTTATTTCGGATGAAACAATACACAGTCTTTAATTTCATAGAAATTTTTTTTACACTGCTATTTTAGCCACACCAAAATACTAATCATGGATTTGCCCCTGGTGAGAAATACGAGGTTACATAAAGTACTTTGCGTGCAAAACTCAATTTTATGGAGACACCCTGAACAAAACCCTTGCCCTTTTTGCTTTCTTCTCCTTTTTCAACGGTTATTCTATTCTTTCTTGCACAAGAACCCCCTTTTATCATTTCTTCTATTTATTGTGTGAGAATGATGTGGGTAAGGGTGAACTGGTTTTTGTCCAAAATGTGTAAGCATTTTATTTAATGACTAGTAAGAAATAATATAGATTTTGAGTCATCAATTAGTATCAAGCAGTATTGTCTATCTCGCATTGCGGGACTGAGTCCCCCATCGTGAGAATACGAGGAAAAGCAGTGGGATCGGTAATTGTATATATCATGTTGTGGATTGTGTGATCCGCATCGTGGGATAAAGCGGTCAAAAGATATGTTTTCTACCTACCTCACATCGCAAGGAATAGGCCCGCATCGCGAACCAAATTCCCTAAAACTAAGGAAGATGGACACCTATAAATATTGAACCCTTATGCCAATAGAAAAACACCTTTTGATGAGAAGACAAATGCAAAGACACTGTTTCAAAAGGATCGGAGCGACCAAAGCCATTTAGGAGCCAATGAATCATCAATCGATGATCATTTTCTCATGTTTTTTTATTCATACCTAATCATATGTACTTAGAAGCCATGAGTAGTTAATCATCTCTAGGTTAGGTCATGAAAAAGGAACTCCCTTGTAATTAGTTGTTCATGTAACTTAAAACGATTCTCTGAATATTCAATCGATTACTTTGTCATTTAAATTGGTTAATCTATTCTTAATTCTTTTTATATGATCAATGAGTATTAACCTTAACATTGTTCTATAAATCTATTATTAGGTCACAATGATTAATAACTCTAACTCTGTTGGCTTAACCTAGTTTAACCATTCAATTGTTGGTTAGATTTAGACATAAACTAATAGTGATTGTTAATCACTTTGGCGTTCTTAAACCTTCAATCTGTCAGGGCTCTGACCTACGACATTAGGGAGCAGTAACGGTTGGACAAAGTTAGTCACCAAGATATTGGCCTAACTATTTTGATCAAAGGTATTTAAATCGGTTATTCAATATCATTGTATACAAAGGTTGAACTTACTCAATTAAGTTAGGGAAAAAAATTTGACATGACCTAATCGCTTTCTCACTTTCTCTTAAGGAATTAAAACCAACCCCTTTGCCATGTTCAAACCCCTCCCATTTGTTACTCTTGACCCAATCATAATCGTAGTAGTTACATTGAAGCTAGACAATCCCTATGGAGACGAAATCTTTTGTATAAATATTACTACTTGACGACACTGTGTGCAAAACTTGTTAGTACGCTTGTTAGTTATTTTGTTCATCAATGACAAATGTCAGTAATTAGTTGTTAGATTATTTTGTCTCCTTCGTACAAGTTTGAAAGCATGTGACTTTGGTGATTAGTTTTGTCTCCTTTCGGTCTTTTAAGATATAAAGTAATAAGATGAAAAATAATAACTAAATTGGGAAATAAAAATTATTATTAGTCAATTCTTTATATAAAAGGTAGTTGTCTTCTTAAAAAATAGGGTTAACTATTCAAATTGACCATGTAATATCTGCGAAGTCTGAGAAATGAACTTGTAAAAAAACACATTATACTCTTGTAATTTGATATTCTTTCTATTTTAGCCCTCCTTTTTTTTAATGGCAAAATATATATTATATATATAAGGGGATTAAATCCCAAGTATTACACCAAAAGGAGAAAATAAAAACACCAAAAACCCCCAAAGAAAAACCACCAGCACCCTCAAAATGCTGAATCCCCTAACTATTTTAGCCCTCCTATTTTTCTATGTAGACATAAAGTCCAAAAAAAATGACTTAGAGGTTGATTTTTTTTATGATTATTGTTTAAGACGTTAAAATATGGTTTTCTACATAAAATTAGAATTTATGATAATGGACGGGTCAATTATGAATATTTCAAATGTCAATAACTCAAAAAACAAAATAACATAAACCTCTACCTAGAAAGCGAATTTTGAGTTGATATTTTTGTATGAAAATACATAGAAGGGGTCTAAAAGGTCTCATAGTATTCCAAAAAAGTCTTGATTTATTTTGATTTTTTGAACTAAACGTGCAAAATTGCATTTTGTTCTGAGCAAGTCTATGCTCACGGGTTAAATTGCAATTGTCCAACGTTTTTAATCTAAAATTTATATCTATCTAGTTGTAAAAAATATTAAAATAAAATGTTATATCTTCACTTTTCAAGGAAAAAAAAAGTAGAATCATTTGTACCTTTAAGCATAAACTTTGAGTATGAAATGTAAGCATTTTAGCCTACTCCAATAAAAGAAAATAGATAACAAAGACATGAATGGAGATACTTAAACTATTCATATACTAGATTTTTTTTTTCCTTTATACGGGATTTAGCATGTAGACGTGCTTCTCAAAAAGAATGGAAGGCATATAAAGTAGTAGTTTGAGTAGGATTTTGAAGTTACTTTGTTTATTTAGAAGGGAAAAGTGATTATTATTAATATCGGTGCCTCTTTTAGCATACAACTATTTGACTAAAATGATTTTAGAGTAGCAAGTATCAGCTTATATGAAAACAATGACGAATGCCATTCAAAAAATAAAAAATTGATGAATGCAACTTTCCTCTCCTTATCGTTTTCTACCATTCAACTAATTTAGAACCGTAATATGTGAAAATTAGGCCAACAGAAAGTTAATTTCATCTATTAAAATATTCGTGAAAAGAATTCAACTAATCTATTTGCATAGCTAAATTTTCAATTTGATATGGTTTTAAAGGCTATATATATGCTTTCATGTTCTATGTCTTCCTAAGAGGTCTTGAATGATGAATGTTACATGAAAGAATGATGATTGATCTAACTGTGAATTCTATGTGAAGTTGAACATTTCTTGGCCGTGATATGTTAACCTAGAGGGTAACCTAGAAGGTTGCTTGTATTATTTATAAGTATAATTTTAAGATTAAGTGATTGGATGATAACTTTTATTGTGAGTATTACATTTAATTTCTTGATTATGTTTACATCTCACGAAAAATCATCTCATGTTGAAAAGCTCAATGAGATAATTCATATCTTACCCCTTGTTGATTTCCATTTTTCAAGTATAAACCATTTTAAAGAATCATCAAATGCCAGATCACAGTCAGAGTCTAGTTTCAGAATGTTTTCACATTGTTGTATTTTGTTCAAATTGTTATTTATGTAACTTTGTAGATGTATCTTGTAATTCAAGTTATTTAACACTCAAATTAGGATGTTACAATTGAAGTGACTAAAGAAGTGAATTTATGGGTTTCAAAAGACAGAATGACCTTATTAAAGAAATTCTTCCTTCGGTCTGCAAAAAATTCAAACCATGCCTGTGTACACCAATTCTATTGGAGCAAATGCAACATACCAAAAGCATGGGCAACCAGAATTAAGAACTTGGTCACAATTGGGATATCAAACCTATGGTGCAAGTACAAAGCTACAAAACTAACATTGGTTACAATTTGATAATTGGCTAGCAGAAAATACTTCTAAATATTAACCAAAATCCGGAGTTAAAAATATTGGAAAACATGTAGGGTGCAAAAGATCAAGCAAAGTGTATCAAATACACCGTTACCACCGGAAATGGGTATGAGCTCAACGAAAAGAAATTAAGAAATAAGTCGCAATAAACCATGTATTTTAAAAAAGACAAGATACACACAACAAACAAACCAACAGGCTTTGTTTATTCCACTTTTCCTTGTGGAATTAATCCAGGCCATGATAAACACGGACTAAGGTCGAAGTCGACTATTTGACATTATACTTCAAGACCAAATCATTTAAATACAAGAAAAATGGTTACATACAGAAAATCCTCCGCTAGCTTGTATAAGCAGACCAAAAAATACCTCATCTACAAAAAAATATCACAACTATAGCACAAACCCCCCAACAGAAACTTGAAATTATTTTGATCTAGACCTCCACCTCAATCAGAAGCAAAGAAAGAATACTGCATTAAAATCCCACCGGAAAATTTATGTAAACTCCCAACCTGCCGCCTTGGTCTCCATTTTTAGACTCGAGTTCATTGCTGAACTAACCATGGTCCCTTCCTTGTTCAGTAGCCGCCCATGGGCATGCCAAAAGGAGGCATTGGAGGCATCCCCATTCCGCCACCCATTGGAGGGGGAGGGGCATAGCCTCCTCCCATTCCTCCTCCCATTCCAGGCATTGGTGGTGCAGGCAAAGCAAGTGGCAATAATTGAGCATACATATTCTGCAACATAATATATTTTATTCAATAGGCATTCAGTATTATAAAGCTCAATCTGTAAGAGTGGTGGATGTAAGGGAGATAAAAATGGTAAGTTATTAGCAGGTAACATAAAATATACCTGTTGTGCAATTACTTCCTTCTCTTCTTGTTCTTTAGCCTTCACTTCGTTCTGGGATTCAATTTTGTGCTTAACAAGTTCATCAACTTTGCCAGTGTACTCACGGATAAACTACAATAGCAAAGAGCAGACGGTAAAAAAAAAAAAATTAGTACTAGGTAACATGATGAAAAAGACATGCATATAAACTGTTTTGTACATTAGTGATGCAAGCATAGAAAGATTACAAACCTGTAAGAGATATGGGAAAGCGAAGTCAATCATATTATGCATCCAAGCCAGTTCAAGAGCAACATCTACCCGGATCAAATCATAGCAAACAAACAGACAAGAGGCGAAGCATTCCTTCTTTCCCTGCATAAGCATGTGGAAAGAAATATTTGAATATATTGACCTTACTCAACTGTATGCACATTAATGTATTAAATATTGGAATATCACCATTCTAAAGGTAATATTAAAAGTTATTGGCCTTTCAGCAACTGTTGACAGTAATCTAAAACATGAAGGATAAATAGTCACTAAAAGCTTAACAGAATACTACTAATGCTGGTTGCTTCTGATGGCCTTGGAACTACACATGCTATAAAGGATTGCTCCAAAAGCACCAATATGCAACAGCCAAAACACGATGTAATAAACACATGTTGACCAAGAGCTAAAATCATCATCTAGGCTGGGCCAATATGTGACTTAAAAGGGATTATATACGGTATATGCAGTTCAAACTGAATTTGGTACCTGGTCAATGAAATAAACGAGCAACTCCTCAGCAAGTTCACGTTCACCAGATTGTGATGCTGTTTCCATTGCGTCTTTGTAAAGGTTGTCCTTCTTTGACAAGGCAATGGACTGCTTCCACCTACCTGCCTTCTTGTAAATATAAGCAGCAACACGTCTCATCTCAAGAAGCTCGTGCTTCTCAATCTGCATTATATATTATGGTCATATATCAGGTTACTACACTTAAATCGAAGAATAATCATCATGGAGGATAATGAATTATATATGGTGATATATCAGGTTACTAGAGTTAAATCGAAGAATAGTCATCATGGAGGATAATGCAGCTCACCTTTTGTGCAAGGCCTATTTGATCAAAATTATCATGCAAATCGATTGACTCACGCAATCTATCATAGTCTTCCTCCTCCACATATATCTCATTCAAGGCTTCGTTAACAGCAGACACATTATTACTCTGAACTGCGACCATGTATGGCTTGACCAGACGGAGGTGACCAGCCTATAGTATATCACAGAAAAACATTCATGAGTAATATAGGAAACGGGTTATAAGGTATAAAAAAATATTAATGGAACTTTCGCCAATATTGACACTACCTTTCGCATGATATCAACAACACGTGCATGGTCAACCCGAAGTGCAAGGACATTCAGAACATCATTGATAAGATCTGGATGCTCTTGCAAATAGAAGTGAACAGCCTTGTAATACAACTCCACATTAGCGACTTTGGCAATAACGTCTTTGAATTGCATGTGATCCCATGCTTCAGGCGAATGGTTCATGATGGTTGTTGCAGCATTATCAAACTCATCATATTGGATATACAAATAGGTCAGTTCCTTCCAATGTTGTTGTTCATCACAAGCTCTTATGAGTTTAGGAATATTGAGTCGGGTTGCAAATAGTTTGATATGCTCCATAAGCTTCTCCGGACGGTATCTAGCATACAGAACTCCCAGCTCCGTGAATATGCCCATGTGTGCCCTTTCTAATCCTAAGCCACTCTCCATGAGGGATATTAATTCATTGAAGCAGCCTCTATTTTGGTAATATTCACTTACCTCTTCCAAGTCATCCACCTACAATCATTGACATTTTAAGCATTAGAAAGACTAATAGAATAAGCCTACTAACTGCAGATCAAAGCAACGCAACGATTCAAAAACCTTTCCACCATCTTAAGCTTGCAATACTTTAATGGATATTAATTTCTTATTACATTCTAGAAGCTCAAATTATTCAAAATTTCTAAAATGAAATCAGATCACATCCGAGTAAAAACCAAACAGTACCTGAATGATAATGTTCAGTCCACATATTTGGGCCAAACGGAACTCCTCTTCATCAACACATGCAAAGCAAACTTCCTTCCATGTCTTTGCACTGTTAGCTTTCCTTGCTGCATCAACAGCGCCTTGGAACTGTTTCAACTTCACAAGTGTGACTGCTAATTTAGCCCAGTTAGATATAAAAGCAAATATGATTTTCGCAGCCTCATATAGCTCTTCATCATACAATCTGTCACCAACATTTTGAAGATTGGCTACATTTGGCATGAGAATGAACTCCTCAATATCACTCAGCCTATCAATCTTGGCATATGCATAAATAAGCTCACTGTCCACCTTGGGTTCTTTTGTTTTCTGCCTTACCATCAGCAAGTACCTCACCAAGTCCTGGTAAGCATTGCCATCTTGAGCAGCTCGGATGACATCCAAAAATTGTGTGGCATCATCTGCTCGTATAAATGACTCAATTGCATCACTAACTAGACCTTCCCTAAGTTGAGCCTTGGCCACCTGACTCCAAACAGCATCTTCTTCAACTCGGAAAGCAAACTCCACAGCTCTATCTATGCTATGAATATTATCTAGCAAGACATTAACTGCTTGAACATTTAAGTTAAACTTCTTGAAAATTGCGAACGCTTCCTCATATAACTCAGCCTCAACAGCCACTTCTCCAACTTGAGGACCATCAAAGTTATCCAGTCTATTAACATAATCCATTACTCTGGATGAATCAGCCTTTATCGCTGTCAAAATAAGAAGATTCTGAAGATTAAAGTTCCCGCTGAAAGCAGAATTCTGAAGCACAATCTTCTCGAGAAGCTCAATCAACTCATGAGGTAGATCAGCAGTCATGAAAGCCTTCACTGATGCAGATACTTGTTCAGGGCTCTTGCTTTCAGGAAGAGCGGTAGACACAACTTGATCAATAAGTTGTCTTCTGTAGGTATTATCAGGGTTAAGAACTTTCTCCCAAAGGTCAGCATCCATCCTCTCAACAACATATCTGTAGTGACAACAAAAACATGTAAACATTGGAGTCACAGATAATTATTGTGTGAAAGATACATATACACCACAAACCTTGCTTGTAGTTTGAACAAGGAGTTTTTGTTTGTCACATTGATAAGTTCATCATCACATACTCCACGCCTATAAGCCACAACTGCCAACGTGGGATCCCGTTTTTCACAATATTTGCCCACAACTCGAGAATCATAGTATGGGTTGGTAGTGAGAAAATGTTCTGGGTTGTTGTTACTATCAATGATGATTTTACCCAGTGCATTATGAACATGTACATCCTGGCTTCCTTCACTTACTAGATGTTCCAAAAACTGTGTGAGCAAACGAAGCCGATTCCTGCATTCCAAAAAAATGCACCAGAGGAAAATCAGAAAAATGAGTGCAAAACATTATTTGTTTTAGAGAATGGATACCACCTCTTCTCACATTCAGCCACAAGGGGCTCAACTGGCAGTAATGAACGAACAGAGAGAATTAAGCCTTTGATGAAATCTTCTGGACACTCATCATCTAGCAGCTGCCCAACAACTAAAGGAGCATTCCCTGGGTTCACCTATAAAGCAAGGCACGATGTTATGACTGCAGCAGATAGAGTAGATAGCACTATTGGCATTGCAATATAAAGAGCTGCTGCAATAGAAATGCAAACTACAATACCTTCTGAACATAACCCTCGATGTAGCGAAGCATGTTGCTTGTGTATAGATAGTGTGTTAGATCTGGAACAAATCCGAATCGGTCACAAACATTAATTAGTGGCCGTGCATCTGGAAGCTTAGCTTCCATTAGAAAGTTCTTTGTTTTCTCAGGATCATAGAAACTTGATTCTCTAGTCACACGCTCAACCTCTTTGATTTGTCCAGTCTTTGCTGCTGCCTCAATGTACTTAAAGTGGATGTCGGGATCCTCACTATCCCATATTATTCAGGAAAACAAATATTAGCAGAAGTATATACATAGGACAATTTTCAGTAGAAATAAGATCATATGTCCACTAGTTAAAACAAATCTTTCAAAATGAAAGAATTACCTGGAGCTCAAATATGAACCAAGGAAAAAATACAGTCCTTCATATGACCTGAATTGCTCAAAAATCTTTATGCAAGCATCAACGCCAAGTTGTTCACAGTATTCTTTAGCAACCTGGACAAACATAAGTAAGCTTCAGTTATCAATTCATTATTAATAATTCCTAGTTGTAAGAAAAAAAACCACATTTTCATACCTGTACAATTATCTGTAGGTTGCCTCTAAGATTGACCAGCAATAGATCTTTCATGCACTCCAAAGCCCATTCTTTTGATAGAGTGCCAAAAAATTCAACAAGTGCCTGCAACAACCAAATAATATGACTAGGCATTTTTAAACTATCATGATGTTGAAATAGATAAAAGCAATGGGGAATATAAACCTGTGGCTCAATTGCATGTGTATTTACAATCACACGTTTTATATCTGGCAACTCTGTGTAATGCTGCAACAACAAAAATGCAATCAACAAGAGGGGTGACTTTCAGCTCTAAACTAGTCAAAGAAAGCACCAAGGGAGGAAAAATGCATGGAGGGTCATTACTTGCAACGCTCGCACATAAAGACCAGCTTTTTCACAAAGTTGGGCAATCCGAGGACGGTCATAATGGCTAAACATGCCGTTAGCCAAAATTGCATCAGCAACATTGGGGAAAGTCACAAGATTTATCTCTAACACCTGAACAATTCACAAGACTGAATCAGTGCAAAGAACAAATTACAGGAGTAAAATGCCTTTAACAAATTAGAAATGATGATTGAAACCTTTGTTTGAAGGAACCCGTGTTCTGGTAGGTTTGGCTTCAAAACATCTAGGAGAAAGGCAGTTGCCTCACGGATCAGGTTTCTCTGAGGACAAAAAATAACCATAATACAATAAATGGACTGTTCGGTAACATGTTGCAAAATGAAGGAATATTATATTACTAAAGCCACATAACAGCTTAATTGCAGTAGATAACAACCTGAAGAAACAGATCAGTTATGGTGTTGTAATCAACTGGACAACCACCTTCCATTTGAGACATCATTAATGCAAAATTAACAGCACCCTGCAAATCAAAATGATAGTGGTTAGGTTTAACAACTATAATTTGTCAAATCAAAATAAATAAAAATGTATGATGTACCGTGCAGAAAAAAATAGTCAAGTGACTTCCAACTAACAAGATGGGAGTACTCAAAGAAATAGTTCAACTTAAATAATTGAACAATATGAACAGCAAAGGTTTCTGACATACCTGAGGATCAGTACGGAGTATCGATTGCAAGAGGAAGAGATAGTCGGGTGTATATCCAACCTATAGAAACAAATGAGTAATAAAAATGTTAAGGCATGAACGATTCAAGTAAATGAAAGGCAAGATATAGGTCTTTAGTAATACAGGCGAAGTAAAATACTTTACAGGCCATATGAACATTAAAAAAATTATAAGTGGACAAATCTCATGAATCCAAAATCAATATTCTTTGATAAGAAAACAAGCCCTGTACCTGCTTAGAGTATATCAGAATCTTGTCAAACTCCCTTTTCTCAGCGAAAGCAGCAACAACTTTTGGAGTAGCTCTGGCTTTGATATATATTTTTAAAGCAAGATCATTGTCCACAGTCTACAATGGAGAATACTAATTGACATTAAAAAAATTGTATATCATTTGATAATAAGCAAATCCAACTAGAAATAGCACTAGCATATCATTAAGAAAAAATCAGAAAGAAAAGCAAAAAAATAAAAATAGGGTCATGCTAACAAGTGCCTTGCTAAGGATTCAAAAAAGGAAATAATTTACAAATTTAATGTATGAAAAGTTACTTTTTAAGTTCCAATACACAAATCCCAAGATAAAATTTCATCTTTGGGCATCTTAACAAGTGCCCTAAGGGCACTTGTTAGCATTTCCCATAAAAATACATACACAACAAATTTAAAACTTTCCGAAATTTCAAATGCAATGCAACCCCGACCTTAACAAGATCTCCAAGCTCCTCACTGCACTCAAGCTTGTCCTCTGCCAACCAATTCTCCAACAGATTTTTCTTGTTCTGATTCACAACAAGCCGTGACAGTTCCAGTGATTCAAAGGCATTCAGCTTTCCTCTTGTTAAAAGAGTTCCAAAATACTGCAACAGTGGGGGAGTTTGCCCAGCTTGCACAGGAACACTCTGCAACATGGAACAGATTGTGAAACTGACCACTAGAGTCTAAATGACCAGAAAAATAAGACAGCACAAGACAGTATGAATTCCTTCATCACTCAAAATAAGCAAAGATGATTGTTTACAAAAAAATTGTTGTAGAAAAAGCATGAACAGAATACTCCTATCAAGAAACCTGAAATTTGGCAACTGTATCGGGTGTACGAAGGATTCCTTGCGGAGACTCAGCAGCAAGCTCAGCTGCCTCTTTATACTTTGTTTGAGCAAATAGTTCATGGAAACGTTCTACTACCTGTATTGTCAACAAGAATGTGCTAATAAAAATAGAACCAAAAAAATAACTACAAAAAGAAAGAAAAAAATTGAAAAAAGGCTAATGTATAATCTAAGATAACATTCAATTCCAATTAATTTGCAAATTACCAAAAAATTTAACTAAAGAGGAACCACGGCACAACGATAGGAGTCGCTGCCATGTTGGTCAGCCTCTTATAAATACAATGCAAGGCTGCCTACGATAGATCCATAAGGGGTCTGACCCTTGGACCCCACATGGCGGGAGCTCAATAGCAATAGGTTTACGTTTTACCAAAATTATTAATCAAAACATGCAAATATCGTTAAAAGAAGAAAAATCTTAACTTAAAAAATAAAAAAATAAATAAAAACAGATTGCGGGCAACTTAGCATTCAGTGTGATTGTTTGGATTGGATTTGGCGGCATGTTTGACTAAACCACGGTGGCGCCGTGATTTTGTAGAAGCTCCAAATGTAGCTTTTGACAAAATCGCGGTCGCACAACGTGATTTCTCCAAACTCACTGTCGATCCAAACATACACAGTCTTTCTTGTCACAAGCATCTATATTTTACAAGCATAAAAAATTGTCAAAGTAAAAGGTAGATGCTGCAACGACATACAACAAAAGATCAGTAAGGAAAGGATATTTCTGCATTGATTTTTAATAACCCGCACCACCAAGTATTTATTAAAATATTGAACTTTCTACAGCAACCATGCACCCAAACTTCAAGCAACTTAGCACTTAGAAATGGTATGAAACCCAACCACGATTTCTAGCGACTTTCCTGACCACATCTAGCAAAGCAATATATTTATATATTAACTAGATATCAACATACCAACTTCTCAGCACCAGGAAGATTTCCTCTCTTGGCAAGATTAACTGCTAGCTCCAAATTGTTTAACTGTGATAATAACCAAAATAAATTAGTAACAATGCGTCTTTCTTTCCTCTTCACATTATAGAAGTGATGAAAAGATCAGAAACATACTTGACCACTGACAAAATTCACAATTGTTTGCTCATTAACCGTAGCCAGTAACACCTGGCCTCTCCTGTTAATGGCATAAAAGCCTCCCACTGATGTAGCTTCTGACGTCAAAAATATAGGATCTGGACTGATTCTGTTCCTATACACAGCAGTAGCCGTCTCCAAATCATAGACAAATAGGAGACCAAGTTTGGTAATCACATAAATCAAACTGTATTTGTGGGATATCTGCCAAAGCAACAAACTATGAATCAACTACCGGCACAGTTAACAAAAATGAACAACAAACACTAGCAACCCCCTTACCTGCATGGAAACTGGAAAATCATCAGCAAAATCAGGGGGAAAGAACAGATCTGCTTGTTTCTTTGTAAATGAAGGTTTCCCTGCCAACAAATTTGGAAAGTTAAATCCCAGAAGGATGATCAACTGAATTACAAATTGTAACATTATACAAATGATTTATTATTGAAGCAATATCCCGATCCATCTTTAAATGCCCACACTAATTTCAATAAACTGCTTTATCATTACATTGAAAGCCCACAAGAAGTCAAATTTGTTACAATAAACATTATTCATACGTAAAGTAATCACTGGAGCATGGCCCAGCAACATAAGGTAAGTTATTTCATTAACTAAAACTATTAGCAATGATGAGTAACCTCCTCCATATGTTTAGTCCACTACATGATCACTTCGATTCATCAGTCCACAATTGAGTCTCATAATTGTTCAGAATTGAAGAATTTTAGATTGCAAGAAAAAATTTCTTCTTTGGGACATCTTTCAGAAAAGTTAGCAAGGTAGTTAAAATCGAGATTGTACACAAAATCGAAAAGGGGAAGTAAATTCGTACAATCGTAGTATTATACAAAACTCGTACAATATATATAAAAATAAAATTACATATAAGACAAAGAAAACTTCAAATCACACTTGATACATATGTAAATTCAAATTCATTAGCATGATAGTTTGAGGTTTGGAATCATAAGATTGTACGACTCAAATCGGGAATCCACCCGATTCCACAAAAAATAGGATTATATGTGAACTCCTAATCTTTAAGGGAAAACATGATCGCAAAATCGTAAGATTTTATGATTCAAATCAGGATTTTGACTATCATGAAGGTTAATTTTCCCACATACCTCTACTAAATACAAGCTATGACCAATTTAAAATTTATATTTTCATTTCACAGGGAAAAAAGAATGCTTCGAACTCAACATATGACAGCTAAATTGGCAATACAAGACAGATTTATCTTAAAGCCAAACTACCCATAGATTAATTCATAAAAGGTAAATGTGACAGCAAAAAGTTATACAGACCTGGCTGAGCACCCAGCTCAATGACATGCAACTTGGATATAACTTGACCGGCATTAACTGTCTTGGTGGCAAAAGAAATCAAAGTAGACGGATTTTCATTCCCAGGAACCTGTTGAAAAACAATTCAATATTGTCAGCACGTAATAAAACCATATAGTAGTGTACAGTTATTCAAGTAAATATTTAACAAAAATACATGCACAAAGAGACATACTTTAAATTGAGCAAATGAAGCCGCATGAGCTTCAAGAGCCTGGCTGCGCTGTTGTTCCACGGAGAATAGTTGCATGTTTCCTTTCACCAATTGTGGCCTCTATAATGCAAGAAGATATAAAGAAATAAACCAAACTAGAACAGGCTCATGAAAATTACAGTAGAATAGATCATGATTGTTTTCAAGAACTAACTAATTTAATATATTAATACGTTGGTTTAAGTATAAATAGTTTCATATCTAACATGCCTCCTCATACACAAGTCCATTATTAGATTGCATTAAAATTCAATTTCTTATAGAACAGGTGAAACAAGATCAAGTTCCCCACTAATAAATCACGGAGGCCCTAATACCATTCTAAGAACCATTTGCCCAAAAGCTTATGTTGTTCAGTTTTATATCTAACATATATCGAAAGATTTTACTGAAAATTCAGTCAATCAAAGTAGATGAAAGGCTAGAGGAATGAGCTTAAAGTTGAAACTTGAGGAATATTTCACCATGATAACCAACTTAATATAACAAATACTAGAGATATACCTCAGGGGAACCAGGAGCAATACCAATCAAGACCAACCATTTTTCGGTAGGGTCACATCGATAATTAATTATTTGATTGTTTGCCAAATTTGCTGTTCTCTCAAACATCTTTACAGGTTCAGAGTCGCCTACAAGTTACATATATCGCATACCAGTTAACAATTTGTAGACAAGCTAAAAGTGCACTGAAGAACAATCGACAAACTTGAAAACACATCACAAAACCATATTTAATTAAATTTTAGTTCATGCATATCTTACCTTCAATTGACCAGTGGTATACAGAAGTCTGTGTCACAAGACCCAACAACTTGGGGCTAATCCACTTCCAAAAGACTACCTACACATGAAACAAGGACATTTACAGGATTAACAAAGTTGTATCTATCACTCATTAGTTTACAGTACATGCACAGTTTACAGTACATGCACACAGTATAACTATAGACAAATACCTGCTCAGGCATCTGATACGATTTCATCTTTGCTTTAAGTTCAATATTAAAAATTTGTAAATGATCTTGAGTTGTTCCTTGGAGTTGAGCTTCAAGAGAAAAATGCACCTCATAAGTCAATATATTTCTAATTCCTAAATATACAAATGAGTGCACACAAAGAGAAGCAGATGAAAAAATCAAATAAGAGTAAGACCTTACATTATCTCCAAATGGTTGGAAGAACAGTAGGCTATCTTTAAAAAAATAAAAAATAAAAAAATATGCTATCTTAATTACAATTCTTTCTTTTTTATTACAATAGTTCTCATACACAAATATAAGATATAAAAACAAAAGTTTTGATGTTTTTCTGTTAATATATAATAGTTAAGGGAAATTTCACTCATCTCCCTTGAGATATGTTTAAATGCAACATATCCTCTCTATAACGTAAAAACAGTGTTCCTCTATTCTGCAAAGAGTGTATTTTCAACAAATCTAGAAGAGGTGACTGCAATTTTCCAAGCAAATAAGAGTGGCGAGTATTCGATTAAAAAATGTAAGAGGGGCGTGTGTCATTTAAGCACGCATGACCGAAGTGTAATCTCCCGACATAATTTTGATTTCATACATAGAATTAAAACATAAGAATACAAATCGATTCGTTTTGTCCGTCAAAGATCTATGCTTCACGGGTATGAAACCCTAGCAATCGGGATGCATAAAGCACATATCTAAAAGACTTTCTAGTCCGCTCCTAATTGAAGTCAATCGAATTAAAACTAAGTCGTTTTCGTTTCATAAAATAGTTGCATATATGGAAATAGGGTCTCGCACCAAGGAAACGCGATATAGAAAGTTTTTTCAAAAACACCACTTTCAAATATTTTCCATGTTTGAGTGTAGTGGAAATCACATGCTATGGCAAAAACATCAAAACTTAAATTTTACATCTCCTAAGATATAAATAAAAAATTTAAGCTCCTAATAAATATTGATCTTTGCAACAATATACAAAATTCCAACCGATACCGAAATGTTAACAACTATATAATCCACAACATTACCAGCTACAAACACAACTTACAAGTTCAAAACAAAAACAAAAAAGGAATAGTAGCAAACCTTTCAAAGCAAGAATTCTAGAATTAGGATTCATAAGAGCAGAATCAGCAGTAATAGGTCTCCTCAAAGGCTGATTTGGCATGTTCATATCAACAATAACAACACTATTCTGCGGCGCGGTTTCTCGAACACATATATACTTATCAGATTCCATCGTGACATGGGTGAATGTTATGTGCTGTGGATTAATTCCAATGCTTGGCAACTAGAATCACCACAAAATTCAAATCAAAAACAGATTCAACAACTTCACACTTAAAATCCAAACACTAAGCAACAAAAACAACAAATCATTCAGATCTGAGCAAATTCAACGTAAATTCAGCAGCAAAAAAGTAAAGTAACACAGTAAACGAAATTCATAATCAATTCAAAAATCATAATTGATCAAAGCTTATAAGAAGTAAATAAATTGATATAATCGTGAAAACAAGAGCTGTTAGATTGTTGCTGATGAGTTAACAAATGGAGTAATGAAGAAGAGAGGACTAACAGTGAGAGCTTCACGCATGAGGATCGGAGCGTTGGCGGCAGCCGCCATGGTGAAATGGATCGGAGATTGAGATCTACGGCGGTGGTTGAATCGGAGTTCAAATGAGTACAAGATCTGGAAACAGCTTGGACTCTCGAAAGAGAGAGAAGAGAAATGAAAAAAGAAGGAGAAAAAGAGGTGCAAGTGACACTAATAAAGCGGGGTTTAAGAAAGAGAGTGGATTTTTTAAGGAAAAAGAAAATGATGACAGTGGAGCAAAGATCTCGTTTTATTCACTAATGCGTTAATTAAGTAAATATTTTAGGGGCATAAGTTTAATTTGTTTTCTTGTTGGAAAATAACATAATAACAGACTGGTGTGTGTATTAGCAACGGAGACGTGTGTTATTTGTTGATGGCTTAGTTAGTACGTTTTGATTTTGTGACAGGTGAACTGGGTAATGGTCCAACTTCTGTTAGAAAAAAACATAAGTTGGCTTAGCAAGCAATTATGTTTCTTTGTAAGGTGAAGACAATAGTACTTATGTAGTTTTCTTACTTGTGTTTCAGTTAATCAATGTATATTTACTTTTAGCTTAAATATGTTTTTGGGCACTAAGGTGAGTTTTGGTTTTAGTCCTTCCAAAAAAAATTAAACCCTTGTAAAATTTTCTGTTTTTTAAAAAAGTCTTTGATCAACTTTCCGCTGAGTCTGCAAGTTTCAGTTCATATGGTAGTTGTTGATTGTACAACTTTTGTCACGTGGCAATCCATGTCGTAAAAAAATAAAAATTCTCAAAATTATTTTTTAAAATTAAAAACATTTGAAAACAACTTTTTTTGAAAAAAAGATAATTTTCATGGAAAAAATTGGAAACAAATTTTCGAAAATTAATTTTTTTCAATTTAAAAATTATATAATGAAATTTTTTTTTTAAATACTGACAATTATATTTTCAAAAATTATAAATTTTCAGATTTTATAATTTTTAAAAATTTATTTTCATATTTTAATTTTCAAAAATCTATATCCAGGTTTTTTAAAAAAGTCTAATTTTTTTTCATATTTAATAATCGTACAATCAAAAAAAAATTGAAAATTTATTTTATGATTTTTTAATTTAAAATTTTATTTTTAGTTTTTTTTATTTTTAAAAATATTTTTTCAGTTTTTAATAATGTGGCATACCACGTAATTGCCACGTGGCCAAATCAGCATAAAAGTGGGGTCAATGACTTTTTTAAAAGACATAGATTTTTGCAAGGACCAAAACCAAAACTTGTTATATTTGCAAGGACGAAAAGCATATTTAAGCCTTTACATTTTTATAATTGCAATTTTGATCTTACATTTTTATAAAATTTGATTTCCACATTGCATGTACGTTTTAGGGTGTGTTTTATATGCACAATCAAAACACAAAACACACTTGTTGATCAAAAACATCATTCAACAAGTAGTGATTTATCCAAAAACAATTATCGTTCATATTCAACAACAAAACATCATCATTTATAATTCAATAACATTACGTCCATTCAACATTAGATTAACAACACACAAAGGATTGAAATACGAAAACTGAAACATTACACAATATTACATCAAATAATTTAAAAATCCACAACATGACATCAAATCTACATTGACGATTTGGACATTTGTAGTTTGGACTAACCAAAAGATATAGTTTATTATCTTCAGATACCATTAAGACATGCATGGATACTAAACGTCGTCATCCTTAAGCATCACTTCATGATAAATGCTAGTTCCTTTGTCGTTATCATTCTCCAGATCTATGCATGGTACTTGTACACCAACATGCCATGTGGTTGATTTTCACCAAGATGAACTTAGTATTGATTAGGTTGTATCTTCAACTCATCCAACTTGTCGTTGGGGGTTAAAAAATCGTAATTGTCCTCTTAAAAGCTTCATATCGGACATGACCTTCAACTTTTCCATCATGAGACATGATTCACTTGACATAAGTAGATACCCGAGAAAAAGATAAAATTGACCATATAATATATATGAAGTCTGAAAAACTACTTGTGATAAAAAAAAAAACAAAAAAACAGAGATTCTACTCCTACAATTTAAGATTTTTCTTATTTTTGACCTTATATTTTTTCCTGAATAACATAAAGTCCAGAAAGCAACCTACATATCGAAAAAAAAACATGTTTTCTTTTAAGGCAAACTTATGACGTTAAAATATGATTTTTCATATAAGAGTAGAATTTTTCGACAAATGATAGGTTAATTGTAAATTTTTAAAGCGCCAAAAACTTAAAAATACACACCGATTTTTTTTTCATGTTTTCTTTTAAGGCAAATTTAAAATATGAATTTCCACATAAAAGTATAATTTTTCGACAAATGATAGGTTAATTATAAATTTTTAAAGCGCCAAAAACTTTATAAAAAAAAAAAAAACAACAACAAAAACAACGGGAATATCAACCTAGAAATCAAATTTTGAGTTTGTCTTTTGCAGACATATCTATAAGAATACATAGAAAGGATCTCCAAAGTCTAGTAGCATTTCGACTACGTTTCAATTTATTTTGATTTTCAACTAAAACGTGTAAAATTGTAATTTTGTTTCGAGTAAGCACATGCTCACGAATCAAATTATGTTTCTGACTTTTGTAGACAAGAATAAAATATCATAACAGTCTTCACCACAAGATTTTGAAGTTTTCAAACGAGAGATGAATGAATTAATTAAGAAATTCATAAAAAAAGTACTTCTAAAAAACTATGTATTTTAAATATATGGCGTCAAACTTTATATGTTAAAAATGATATTTTTGATCATTTTTCTTAAAAAAAATAAACAATAATTCTTCCTTAAAAAAAATAACAATATTTATGATCACTCAGAGGGCGTACAAGAGTTTAGGTAGATGATAATTTAATTTATCGAAAGAAATAAAATTCTAGTACAAGATAGGAACCCTTTAGAATGAAAGTATAAATAAGAATAAAGACAAGTTAGGATTTGTTTTATAACTTGAGGGTAAAATTGAGTTTTGCATGCAAAACACTTTATGTAAACTCATATCTCTCACCCTCGCTAAATTCACACATTTACGCACTCATAAGGCCATAACCTTGTTTCTTTCACCACGTCAAAGTCATATGTTTTCAAACCCGTACAAAGAAAATCAAATTAATCTAACAACTAATTATTAATATTTGTCCTTCAACAAAAGAAAAACATACTTACACACCCAAATACTTATTTTGGGACAATAACCAGTTCACCCCTACCCACATCATGATGACACAATAAATAGAAGAAATAACAAAATAAAGTTCTTGTGTTTTTTTTTATATATATATAAAGACAAAGCATAAAAACAACAAGAAAGAGAGTAGGTGATATATCAGCTATACTCTAATCTTGTGTCTAGTGCTCATATATATTATTAAAAAAAGGAAAAAAAATACAGAAAAAAAAACTAGGGGGACATAGACCTAACCCTGTAAAAACGCACAAATGTTCAAGACAACCCGAACCGGCATTGCAAGCATTTTAAACCACACATATGATGCCTCCAATGATTAATCCTTATTAAACAAAGGTTAGCTATCTGATGTATGAACCAGCCGTCAACACAAGATAGTCCAAGAACCAACAACTCCCTGTAACGAGGCAACAGGCAACACAGACTCTTTCGGGTCCAATTAGTCCAATGCCAATCATACGAATGACAAGGATTTCAAAGCATTATGAATTCAGTCTGCGACATATATTCAAACAGCATCAACGTGTCACCATATCTCTAAAACCTGCAGAACTCAACAACTATGGATCATAATAAGCAAAATCAAAGACATGACCACATGTACGACACCAAAGTAACCAAGACAGGCCTGACTATAATTAAACCAAACTTTTTTTTGAAGAATAATGTATGAATCAGCTGCTAACAAAGAAGGATTCACCAACCAATAGCCCCTGCAATAACACAACAGTTGTACCAGCCCTTTCGAGCCCAAAACCATCTGAATCCTCTGACACAAGGAGCTGCCGAAGGACATACCGGATCTGAAATCTAACTGGATCCGAGAACAAACCCTTAATCAAAACCAGAAGTGCATACAGCTGCTCATCGTGAACAACCGCCTCCACCGAGGATTTTGACAACAACTACCTCCTGTGAAGTTCCATTAACCACCGCGATGGACTTCTACAGGTTGAAAAACCATCACCAATCGAGAACACAAAGGAAAATTCGATTGTGATTACAAGAACTCAAAACAGGTTGGACACCCGAATCCACCAAGAAAGGGGAAGAGCGATGTCTTGCGGGTGATGCGGAGGATTCGCTCGTCGCACTACCACTAAATGACGCTACATCGGAAATGGATTTGGCATCCGATTTGGAGTTTGTGGGTGGTAAAGGTCGGCGGGGGAGTGGCTAGCGACAACTGTTTTAAGATACAAGGGAGAGTACGACTGTGAAAAAAAAATCTCGTGGATAAAAGAATATAATAACTGATAAAAAGGGAGAAGATAGTAGAAAAAGATAGGGTTTTTTTCTAGGTGTCTCCAAAGAATTAAGTTTTGCACGCAAGACACTTTATGTAATCTCATATTTATCACCCTCACAAAATTCTCACACTCATAAC
>Ga0315914_1002142_pt1 | contig 30263 bp, 15 predicted proteins | sample MpolenodulesMG_FD_203920 | JGI IMG/M metagenome (GOLD analysis project Ga0315914, IMG submission 203920) | Medicago polymorpha root nodule microbial communities from Los Angeles, California, United States - elongated nodules | ecosystem: Host-associated > Plants > Roots > Nodule | place: USA...
CTATCCGGAGTTTCTTCTCGGCACTGAGTACTCTAAACACTTCAGTAACATCAATAAGATGCTCTCTTTTCACATACCTGAGCCATTCAAATCAGAGAACTCATGACAAATAACATACAACATATTCAAAATATAAATCCTAAAAATGGATGTACAAAACATAAAATGATTCTCAATTTCTCATTATTGTAATTTGCTTTCTGATATTTATATAACCAAATTAATTCATCAGCATTGTTTTTGAAGTGTAGTTGGAAAATATTTAAACAAGAAAGTAACTTTGTCGTGGTGATTGCATTATACATTCATATCATTGTACACAACCAGAAAACAAGGTTAACCACCTAACAGCACCATAAGTTCATTTCATTTACACAACTTGTAAATAAAGTTACAAATAAATAGCTCAAAAACATAAACTAGTAAAATTAATGCTAAAAAGGTAAACAGCGCGTCTCAATACAATGTTTAAAGAATTACATCTAATTTGTCATCGTGAAATTGACAGCTTATATGAAGAAAACTGGGAATAATCATCTAAGCGAAGACAAGGATCAGGAAATGTGCCCTGCAGGACCTTATTTCGAGCAGGAGGATTTTCAGTGTTGAAGAAACGGGAGGTCTCTAATATGTTATGGATAGTTGTCAATTTGTAGGATTAAGTCTCCTTCTCCCTAAGCTGATCTAGTATTTTATGTCAAAAAAACAGACTCTGAACTGGTGCGCTTTTATGGCACTATCATCAAGGTCGCCCAGTACCCACTCAACCTAACTTTCCATACAGCATTTCTACCCTCTTTTTATAATTATTAATTAATTAGTAAAAACTGTGGCAAATTTCATGCGAGCAATGCATTTTTGCAAAACAGACAAAAACTCGTTCTGCCATAAATTATAAACCTTCTAAACCATTTCAACATGTACAAATTGATGACCATACAAGGGCTTGATGCTGGGTACCTCTAATGAATGACAAGTTTCCAAAACTTCTATATTTTTTTTTAAAGCCTTCCAAACTCCAACTTAGATGTTCACGGCTAACAACGAAGGGAGTATCTCTCAAATCCTTTAACTATACCTCTCATCCAAAGCGAATGTTCACCAAACTTCTAACACATATACTCCACAGGGAAATGGGAAGCAGAAAGAGAAAACTACCACCTTCCTGAAAATACAAACGCACAGATTGCCCTCTAAAGTTATAGACATCGAAACCCTCCTTAATGTTTACTCATGCAGTACTATCCTACCATTTGAACTCCTTAACTCCAAAATTCATTGAGTGCACAACTTTCATTTTTAAACAAAGTGCTTCTAAGTCAAAACATGACCCATGGTCTCCCACAAGTTGCATTTGTAGCATACTCACTCACAGTCACATGCCAAACAAGAATACAGATTTTATTCACCCCCTGTAGTCAATGCTGATGCGCAAATTCCAGGACAACATCCTGTTTTGACAATACATATCTTCAGGAGGAGATGAATATGGGGAAATATAGGTATTGTAATTGGGATTCCATACTTCATTATTACCATTTAGATACCAAACAGAAATTGTAGATCACATGGCCTCAGAACCTAATACTCTAATGTTGTTAGAGTATATGAAATATTTCAGAATATTTTTTATATTGTGTCAAAATATCTAGTTTTTTTTTCTTTCTAGGATCAACTTATAATTCTAGAGTTACTTAGATTATCTCTTAGGATTAGTTTCCATATTATTTAGATAATTATTATGCTTTGTTTTCAGATTTCCCTATTTATTTGGATTTGCAGTCTTGAATATCCCTATATATAGGGATTAGCGTTTAGCCTTTCTAGTATCAAGTTATTATCAATAATAATCACGCTTTTAGTATTTACATTCTCCTGCTAGCTAAAACACATAACTTTAACAGTCTAAACTCTTAAGCTTATAATTTTGAGAATTCTCCACCATCTCCCAACCTGAGACTGAACCTTGAATCTAATCTACCTCAGGAAACCGATCCATGGGAGAGACAAGTCCAATGATGTTCTTTCACTAAACACAGAAAAGAAAACTTAAACATTTGTGACATGACTGGCACTAACTGATTTGCAATAATGACAACGAAAACTATATTTTGTAGAGATAGAGACAGCATAACCTGAGACATATGCAGATTTGGATATCTCTATTGCCTCTTTAAAGGAACAAAGAGCGTGATCACAACATCGCATTTCTAATTAGCTTAACAAATGTCATATTCGAGGCATTTGTGACTAATGTTGATAAGGCGGAAAATTCCTAAGAATATACCGGATGCAGAACATCTGAAATGATGGTGATTGAGTGAGTGAGAACTCCTTGAGGAAGTAATACAAGGGATATTGTTGACCTATCTGACAGGAAGAAAGGAATGCAATGCAAAGAATTTCACAATCCAGCACAAGCAGATGGCGGCATAGAGAAATTCAATTCTGGATGAAGAAATTTTTAGAATCCCACTTTGTTTGAGAAAAAGGAAATGACGAGGAGTACATAAGCTGAGAAAATCTCTCTCTACGGCTAGTATAATCCTCTCTAACAGTCTATGCTAATGACATTATCATAACCAGAAGTGACTTGTTTGAGATCGCACGACTAAACCTAACATTTCATGAAATTAATTCTCAAAGACTACCTGTTTTGATAAATAGCTTAATCAAGCATTTATCATATATAAGTACAAACAATTTCCATAACAAACGAGAAAATAGAATTAAACAATTTTCATATAAGTTGAATTCATAATCTTCGAGTGTTTATGGAAATAAGCTGAAAACAGCCTATGGACATGTCATTAATTTTTACATAAGCTTTGCTAAACAGTCTCACAAGTACTTATATGAAGCACGAACACTCCGCGGATTAGGCGTGTCCCAGTGTCGGACACGGACACTTGTAATTACACTGAATTATGTGATTTTTTTTCAAATTATTAGCTGTGTCCGGATTCGTGCTTCATAAGTACATAAACTCAAATAAGCTAATCCAAACAGACCCTAAAAACGAAGACATGGGAACATTTATAAGACTAGCCAAGACAAAAAAGAGAAACAACAATAGCTTTACTTACAGCATGGCATGATAGCAAGTAACAGGAACATTGAGCAAAAACATCAACCAATGACCAGTGAGGAGACAGAGTGCGCATAACACTCCTTGTCCAATGAACTCAGGTAGAATGAAATAGTTAATCCGAGATGAAGCTTCAAATGGGTTGATATAGTCACTTTCCAAGTCAGATAAAATCAACACCTTAAACCCCCAAAAAAGTAAAAACAAAAATAATTAGTAATAAATAAAATAAAAAATTAACATTTAATAAAAAAATAAAAAAAGGTGAGAAGTAGAAAGTGAAAAGAAAGAACCTGGTAGAAATTTGAAGCGAGAAGAGCAATGTTGGTAGGGAAACAAATCACAAGCCAAAAGAAGAGGTTCCAACCCATTTATAGAAAAAAGGAGCAGATTAGGGTTTATGAGAGAGAGAGACGGAGAGTAAAGGCGAGTTCAGTTCAGTTCCATGTCTTGACTTACACATGCATGAATCACTTTTCTTATATCCAAATTACAAAAGGAATTATATTATTTTTGGGTGCTTCTTTTCTCACCTCCTCACTTTTTCCGCATCCTACAAAATTCTAAATACTCTCATTTTGATTATTTAATCTGAAAGTGACAGCACAGAAACAGAACATGTGTTAATTACTTAATACTTTTTTTAGGCAAATTAAGGAATCTTGGTTGATTTAAACATGACTCGAAATAAATTATGAGTAAAATATTTAATAGAAGCATATGAAACAACACAAATTAAACATCAATTAAAAGAGTAGCACCGATATTCAAAGGTTACAACAAGATTTTTATTTATTTTTTTGACAAAAAAGGTTACAACAAGATATTCATACACAATTTTTTTCCCTCAAAAAAAAAAAGATATTCATACATAAATTATTCAAATGTTACATCGTCATAAAACTACTAGGTAGTTGGGCCACCCTTACCAACCCTCCACCTTATGCGATAAATCATCCCTCTCCGAACCTCATTTAGAATATTCTCCAAACATAGTCATATCGAACTTCCCCTCTCCACCTGACCATCGCCTATTATAATTTGGACATGATCTTTGATGCACCTTAGTTGTGCGCTTATGTCTAGTTGTTGGTGGTCTCCCTGCTCCTCGGCAGCAACCTCCTCAAGAGCCTCCTACTCAGATAGCCTCAAAGCATGTACATCCTCCAATGTATATAAAACGTTAAAATATCATCCAATGCATTTGATTGTTGTATTTATACAACCTAACCCATGTCCTGATCAGACATCACATGATCAAGATATTGTACGTAACGCTGAGACACTTGTCGGGTTGTCATAGGAGAAGTAGACTCGTGTTTATGTTTGGGAATGGTCTATGTATATTCAAACTGAGTCATCTTGAGTAGATGTTGATTCGCTCGAACGGTTGTGTTTGGCAGTGTTGGGCATACATGTAGAAGACATTGTTAGTAGCTATGATGCGATCTTATTAGAATCATGACAACATGACCCTTCGTTGGAGCAATAACTTCTATAAATGCGTAAAGATGAGCTATATTATGAAGTCTAACTATTACAACGATTTGTTTCATAATTTAACATGATACTAGTACCATATTAAAGTACGGTTGAGTCAAATGGCAAAAATCTTGGCTCCCTTCGCCTAAAGAGTAAAAAGCAATAATCTTATTTGTTTCATAATTTAACATGATACTAGTACCATATTAAAGTACGGTTGAGTCAAATGGCAAAAATCTTGGCTCCTTTCGCCTAAAGAGTAAAAAGCAATAATCTTACTAACAATGGACAATGGTATTTTTGATGTACTACATAATCTCTCATATTACTGGCTTCTCTTTTGTTCCTCCATTATACTAAGAATTCAATTCCTATCTGCAAAACAAGATGTTCACTGCTACGATATATCAAAGTCTTGACAAAATCTATTGTTGCCGCCGTTTCAGGACATCTGCACGACAAGGTACTCATTCGTTAAGGGAAAGGAAAGTAAAAAATTCACAATTATGTACAATGTATTAATGTGTAAACAATAAAACTCACACAGGCAAAAATAAATAGTCTCTGATTACAGCTACATCAAGTATTTTTCGACTTTCAACTGCTTGAAATCCAAAAAATGAAAACACAATACAAAGATAAACTTAAATGTATTTTAAAGTTCAGAGTACCAGACCCAAAAGTGCAACACGACTGCAACTGGCCTTACCTCCACAAACATTAAGAGGAAAGAGTAGTGTTATTTGAACAACTCTTTATGTACAACTTTTGGGACAACGTTGTTATTCTCTCTTCTCATTGGTCAATAATAATAGAGAGAAAAAAAGGAAGAGAGATAATAAGAAGATAATGTGAGTATGAGAGAGAAAATTGTACAAAAGTTGTACAAAAATGGTTATACAAATATCATTTCTCAAGAGGAAATTACCAGAGGAAGGAACAAAATGTGCTCAGAAATAGAACACAGAAACACAAAGGACTATCAATAAACCCAAACGGAAGAGGGAGAAACTAGGTTTTTTTTTATAGTTGATATGTTAGCTCTGAGCCCAATAAATATTTATATGATTTACAAGAGCATAAGAGGTAGTTGTTGATAAAAAAAAATCGCAAAATAGGAAACCAATCAGGGAAATTTAGCATAAAAACCTAAAAAAAATAAAATCATAGTATAATGTGTTCATAGGAAATGGTCAAAACCAACATGTGATCTATTGACATCATGCCTAGTTCAGGAATAAGTCTTAGACTCTAGGAAAAAATTTCTTCTCACTTCTGATTCCAAATTTATTTTTTAACCCGTTTAGAATCTTAGGATCCCATAAAAAAAAAACCAAGAGTGCATTTCATCAATTAGCCCTCGTCATGCCCCTTAGTTGTCTAAAATTATGTCCTCCTGATTTGATTTGTGTGTAAATTTGTGGGTGGATATATAGGAGTGTGTCCTCAACACTTTGATCCTCATATTCTGGACAAAAGGAAAGGCAAACCTTGGTTGGAGGAGGATAGTCTTTAGCAAAAAGGATACATATATGTTGAATGCTGAGCTGAGGAGCACAAGGGCCCGTCTTATCATAGTTGTCATAACTGTTTTAACGGTTAGTTTGTTATAACCGTTAAATATAGTTGGGTAGTTAATCATGGTTTAGTTAGAGAGTTGAGTTGCTCTATATATATGCGTGATAAACAACTCATTGTAATCTCAGATATTGCGAATAAACTTTCTCTTTCAATTCAGTTAGTATTGGTTCATAGTAGTCTTCTATGCTAATTAATTCTCTCATACATGGAGAATCAAATTCACCCTTTTACAATTGATGTGAGTAGGGAGGTTACAAATTGCATTATCTCCTAGGTTTCTGAAACATGTGTTCATATCCCCTTGAGTTTCATTTATATGAAGATGTCATTTCGAATTGATTTTTCATTAGATGGACGTTGGAAAAAGTTCAAAATAAGTCTCTTATGCATTAAGATGAAAAATCAAAATAGGGGAAATAGTAAAGTTTAGGAAACATAACTCCTAGGGCTACTTCATCTCACTAACCAATGGAGCATAATAGATAAGAATGGGTCACGAGTGCATCAACAAGACCAATTGATAGCACTTCAAGTATATCAAATACACATCGCATATCGACTATTAACAAGTATATCAAATACACACCGCATATCGGCTATTAATAACGACATACTTCCTACTTATGAACTATCTCATTTTCGCCTTTCACTCTCAACTTATATATAAACACTTGTTCTATTAGCTTTGAATAGTTGAGTACTTGAATAGTTTAGAGACACACCCACTCTATATTCTTCAAGTAGTAAACCACACACACCAGTTGAACTTGTTCGTGCACCCGCAATTCCACTTAACTTTCAATATTCAGAGTCATTTACACTAAACTCAAAGATCGTTGATCATAGTAACAATTAATGTTTAGGATTCTCTCTTCAATTAATTAATTAATTACACATTACGCTGATATAAAAACAGGACAAGTGCACTTCCCCTTTGTAGCACCAACACTTCTGATCGAATGTGTGTCCGATGTCTTACACGTGTTTGTATCCGACACTGATACTGACACATTTGATTACATTAATTACATCATTTTCTTAAATTTGTGTCACTATCGTGTCACGTGTCCATGTTAGTTTTTCCTAGCATATCCATAATTTTGTCTATGTAATCCAATAGACGTGTACAATAAATCAAAAGAGACACACAATTGCAATAAAAAAATCGCATATATCAAACCAAATTGAAAACCAGAGTATACAAAATTTATATCAATAAGCACTACAACTAATTGCAAGTGATTGAAAATATTCATAAGAAATTGTGAAAGACCTTAAACTTAAGCAACAGTAACAAGTTGTTGCTTGGATGGCTGAAGACCCTTGTTAGAACCGCCAGTAAAATCTTCCATGTTATAGATGACAGTTATGTAGAGGGAGCAGCTAGGGCAACGAGCTATCTCCTCACAAAGTTTGAGATCTTCCTTGGTGATCTGGAACAACTCCTCACATGGACATGGATATGTGTATTACTGTAATTCTTCATTCCACTCCATGTCTTTGATCTCCATGTCGTCGTAAGACATTGTTTCGTTGTGGCTTTAACCGCACTAGGTCTTCACGGGCAAAAATAAACAAAAGAAAAGTAAGTGTTCTTGTTGAGATAAATAACAATAGGGTATAGACTCTCTCAAAACGGATACTACTTACACCCCAAAAAACCCAAGTTACATTTGGAATGACCAATATACCCTTTAATTGAAATGAAAAGTTCGATTTAATCCAAAACCCTTTCATTGCTGATGTCGCTTAATCATTCAAACCCCAGAAACTTAGTTCACGTATTCATCACCCCAACCCCAGAAAAATTGATTGAAACTTAGGATAAAAAAAAAGTGAAATTGATAGAAAGATGGTAGTTTTTTAAACTATGTAAACTCAATTTACGTAATTAATGTAAACTGAGTTTACATAAGTAAACTAAGTTTACGTGTGTGTATGTATAAATGTTCACGCGCACTCTACATAAGTTGTACATACGTAAACATAATTTACACTAACCTCTCGTAGTGAATAATTGTACATACGTAAACTGAATATACACTAACCTCTCACAGTGAGTAATAATGCCTACGTAAAATAATATTACGTTTACCTTAATAATTGATATGTATTCTTAAATTACGTTACTTTACTCTACCGAAATAATACCTACTTAATCTAAATTCACGTCTACCTTATATGTCGCCCACATAGGCAGATCTCATAACAAGACAAGAAAATACACAACGAACAAGAAATAAATAGAAATTCACGAAATCCACTACCTTATATGTTGATTCAATCTTTGATTTTGGTTGCATATCTACGGTGATTTTTGGGTGAAAGGGGGCAAAGGTTCAGAATGATCATGAAAAAAGGGTTTTAGAAATTTACATGGAGAGGGCAATTTTGGTATTATTGTAAAATTTAAGTAAATTTGAGTGTAACTAGAATTATATGGGGTGAGACTAGAAAGAGTCCTCTGATAATTTGCAAGTTGGGGAAATTAAAATTGTTAAGTGCATGTTTAGTAGTGTGGCACATATGTTAGAATCATAGTGAACCACCATAATTTTGACATACACATTGCAGCGGCGGATCTAGATATTTGACATACGTGTGGCTAAAATTTCAAAGAAACAATGATGAAAATTATACTAAAAGTAAGAAATAACATTGTGCACTAGAATTACAATGAAAATCGTCTACCATTCGATTGTTGAAAATGAGCTAAAATAACGTCATTGTTAATTGTCAAAAGAACATATCTTTTTATATAAGTTACAAGACGGTCATTTAGCCATTGATCATCAATTTGGTTTGGCAAGAGCAAAACCAACTTCAAAAACATACAAACTATAGCAAATGTGTTGGTTCTTTATAAACCTTATCATAATCAATTCCTTAATTTTTCAAACTTGTGAGTTATTTTCTATAACAATGAGCTTATTCTATTCTTGGTTCTTTAGTGTTCATAATCAATTCCATAAAACATCAAAAGTCTTACAACTATGAGACTTTTGATGTTCCATAACATGGTTATTCTTTAAACATTTCCCTTAAACTTGGATGGTTCTTTAGTGTTAACAACATCAATATGTCACGTCAAAAGAACCAAAACCAATTCCCAATTTATTCCTATAATCTACCAATTTTCAATTCACAATATCTTGTTTTATTCCTATAATTTACTAAGCGTTGTGTGACTATAACATCACTCAGTTAGGGAATGAACATGTGGCTATAGCCACACAACGCCCTAGAGTGGGTCCACCCATGAAACGCTGTGACACCAAACATACATTTACCCTGTCTGAATAAGAGAGACATAATAACATAACCTCTTCAAACACAAAACATAGCTCCTAAATTAGTTTTATGGACAATTAATAACCGAGTTCTAAACTAAAGGGGGCAAAAAACCCAAAAACTGAACCAAACCATTGAACTGAACCGATCCAAACTGGTATTGAATCGAACCAGTACATAAAAAATCTAAACCGATCCATACTTAGATGTTCAGTTATTTAGCTGAACCGTTTTTGAAAAGAAAAAAGAAAAACTAAAGTTAACCCAAATCAAACCAAAAAAACAGTATTCACTCATTTCTCGGGCGCACTTCAGTGTCTTTGGACGCCAAAGGCATGTGTCATTGTCCCAATAAAAACCTGCCACGTGTCCTGCTTCTTTAAAAATAAAATAAAATAAGATATTTGGAACAGAGAAGCCTGTTATCAATTTTCACTGTTTTTTTTTTTTTCTTTCTTTTTTTCTTCTCACAAAACAAGCATCCAAAGACGGACGGAGTCGGAGAGTGGCAGAAGCGGTTGTACTTGTTGATGGTGGGTGGTGGTTGAAGTGAAGTTGCAGATTGAGGTATGGGTTATATGCCGTTTTAAATTTCTTCCGCAGTTAGCGTTCTCTCTTTCCTCTCTTCCAAATACCCAGTTTTTGATTATGTGTTGCAATTCCTTTCATGTTTGTTTATTGCTTTTGAGTTAGATTTAGGCCATGTTTTGATGAATAGCTTAAATTGAAGCTTATTTATAAGCACTTCTTTATAAGCTTTGTGTATAAATGAAAAGAGTAGAAGAAGCATGAATAATTTCAGCAGATTTGAATATTTAATAAATAGATGTAGTGATTTCAATCTTAAATATATGTTTTTTTAGACTAATGCAGCAATGACATTAGTTTCAAATAAGCCAATCCAAATAATTTGATAACAGCTTATAACTTGTTGATTGTTATTGTTTGATTGGTGATTTGTAGTTGCTTTGTTTCATTTTGTTGACAGCTTATATCTAATGTATATTTACGTTAAATATATTTACAAATTATAGCTGCTAAAAGTTTATAGAATGAAGAATCAATCTTCCTGCTTTGAACTCTTTTAGGTGTTTTTATTAGCTGATTATGATGATCTTAATTTGGATTTCTTTTAGGAAAAACTGTTTGAAGTACCAGTTCAGTTTTTTTTTTTTTTAAATGAAACAGTGCACCATTTTGAAGTAGCAGTTCGGTTTGGTTTGAATTGTTTAATTATAGTTCAGTTCGGACATAGTTTTGGGTCTGAACTGAACTTTGCCCATCCCTAGCTTTCACCACAAGTCACAGCCAGTTCACTCTCTCAACTCTCTCTCTCTCTCTTCATTCACTCTAAGGTAAACCAATTGATTCTCCGATTTCTTGTTCCTTCTCCAATTTCTTGTTCTAGGGTTTCAAAATTGGGAATTTCATGTTATTATTTTGACATACAGAAGGCAGACATCCATCCATTCATGGGGACATCGGTGCAAGTAACACCACTTTGTGGAGTATACAATGAAAACCCTCTCTCTTACTTGGTTTCCATTGATTCTTTCAACATCCTCATCGACTGTGGTTGGAACGATCACTTCGACCCTTCCCTCCTTCAACCCCTTTCCAGGTTGGCTGTTACTCTCTTTCTTCTTTCTCATTCCATCATAACTTTGCTATTTACTCTAGGTTGGTTGTAACTGATATGTAGGGTAGCATCAACTATTGATGCTGTTTTACTTTCACATCCTGATACACTTCACCTCGGTGCTTTACCATATGCCATCAAGCACCTTGGACTTTCTGCTCCTGTTTATTCAACTGAGCCAGTATATAGATTGGGACTTCTCACTATGTATGACCACTTCCTCTCCAGAAAGGTGAGTCAAATTTCATTCTCATGTCCTCGTTCAAAAATGTACATGTCATTTTGCAATATGGTTTGGTTGAGACTTGTGACATCTCTCTCGTTCTTTTGCAGCAAGTGTCTGAGTTTGATCTGTTCACTCTAGATGATATTGATTCTGCTTTCCAAACTGTAACAAGGCTAACATACTCTCAGAATCATCATCTCTCAGGTAGGCATTTCATTTCAATGTCATATATCTAAACAGTTTCCTCAATTTATGACATTTTAACCAATACTAGGAAAGGGGGAGGGAATCGTGATTGCACCACATACTGCTGGACATCTTTTGGGAGGTACGATATGGAAAATTACAAAGGATGGTGAGGATGTCATATATGCTGTTGATTTCAATCATAGGAAAGAAAGGTAAATTATTTTTTTACTTCTCCAAAATTTATCTTGTATATTCTTAACGACCAGAAAGGAAGCTACTTATCAATCTAATTTTCACTAGGCATTTGAACGGAACTGTTCTAGGTTCTTTTGTTCGACCGGCTGTTCTAATAACCGATGCTTATAATGCTTTGAATAATCAGCCTTACAGACGTCAAAAGGACAAAGAATTTGGAGGTAACTAACATTTAAATCTTATAATTGCTACACTTTGACAGAAATAAGGTGAATTTTTCTTTTTTTGTTTTCTTGAGTTGCTATTAAGAGAAAACTGAAATATTTTTATGCCTGGGATATTCAAAGACGAGGCATGCAAGCATTAAAAAGTCTTCATCACGAAATGAGAAAACTGTCTAGACTATGTACTTTGTTTTTTCTGATCGTATATCTTGTTGGTTATTTAGATATCTTAAAGAAGTCTCTAAGGGCAGGTGGAAATGTGTTACTACCTGTTGACACTGCTGGACGAATATTGGAACTTATTCTGATGCTGGAATCGGTCAGTACAAGAAAAGAATTACGATTTTATTCTCTCTTTCTTAGTTTATTCCTGAATGTACATGCGTGAGTTGACATCAGATCTTTCTGTTTGCAGTATTGGGCGGATGAAAACTTGAACTATCCTATATACTTTCTTACATATGTTGCATCCAGCACTATTGATTACGTGAAAAGTTTCCTCGAGTGGATGAGTGACTCCATAGCGAAGTCCTTTGAACAAACTCGTGAAAATATATTTCTTCTGAAGTAAGTTGCGTCTTCCTTGATTTATATTGGGAGCAAGATATTTATATGTCTATTGCATTTTTGTTCTTGGGGATGCTACCATGCCTTTTTATTGTTTAAATTTCAAACCTAAAAGAAACGAGTTTCTTGTGATATTTTAAAGTAGAATATTTTGTTCAGTCATGGGTGAAAGATGAGTTTTAATAACCTACAGGTTGTCACACACACTTTGAGGATCTTTCCTATATATGTATTAAACAAATATTTAAGAGAGAGGGAGATATGCACTTTCAGTGTAAACTAGTTTTACACCGATTTCCAAGAAGAATCCAGTATTTTAGTTAATTTTAAAATTTTGAAAAATCGGTTTATGTGGCAATATGATGAATTCTCTTTGGATGTTGGTGTAAAACTAATTTACACCGGCAGTGCACCTCCATTAGCTCAAAAGTTAATCTCCTTTTATTTTAGTTTCTGCATTTATCTTGTGTTTAAAATAGACTGTAATGCCTACCTGCAGGAATATCACACTTCTGGTTAGCAAGGCTGACCTTGACAATGCTCCTGATGGGCCAAAGGTTGAATGATTTTTTGTGCTTATACTTTATCAGACCTGCTTCCTTACTGATTCTGATACACATATCTTGTATAGGTTGTTCTAGCATCCATGGCAAGTTTAGAAGCAGGTTTTTCACATGATATATTTGTTGAGTGGGGGAACGATGTCAAAAATCTTGTGCTTTTTACTGAAAGAGGCCAGGTATACTCTTTAGAATAAAAACATTTCTGATGTATTGTGTTTTAGTATTCTTGTGATAGAACTTCATTGGAAAACTCTTACTCTTGGTCAAGGGAACCTAAAGGAAAGTGAAGCAAGAGTGCTTGAGAGTAGAGACTAGGCAACTCAATAAACAACTAACTCCCTGTACATTCGTCCCCAATGTGTGGCTCAAGTGGTTGAGTTGGAACAACTGAAAGAGTTTGAGAAGCAGTTCTAGAGTTCAAACTCTGGCTACTAACAACCCGTTTGGGTTGGCCTTGTGGTGTTGGCTTGGGACCTTGGAGTGTGCTCCTCTCAAGGTCTCACGTTTGATTCCCCATGGTGCCAATTTTAGTAGGCTATGTCCATATAGAGCTATGCTCTGGCTTTAAATGGGCACCCCCACAAGTGGACGGTGGGATTTGATCCCTCGGGTTAGTCGGTCCTTAGGTTGGATACCGAGTTTGCGAAAAGAAAAAAAAAACTCTGCCTACTAACATAACATACTAACAACTCCCAACAATTCTCTTATCTAAATCTAACGAACAATCTTTTCGACCACACACGTGCGCAAAGCCTTCGTATTTCCCATAATTTTCCTTTTTATTGTCGATGTTTTGAATTTTAGCACATTTTATCTCATTTATCCCATTAGCCTTTATTAATATTTCATATTATTTTTTTTAGAAAATGCTTTATATTTTGCTAATAGTGCTTTAGAGTTTGTTTTACGTCTTTTGGGCAGTGAGAATGGAATAAGGATCTTGGGTCTTGCAACTTAATTTTATTTGTGATGTATTTTTTTAAAAGATTAATTTTGATACACTATCTAGTATACACAAATCATCCTTTTTATCATTTTTAAGGTAGATATGATTGAAGTTAATTTTTTTAGTGATCCAACGAGTATGATTGATCGACAGTGTAATAAATTATTCATTTCAATTAAATCATTTCTTTAAATACTATGTATTTGTTAATCTTATGTTTCAATTGATCCTTATGTGTACAATGCATAGTTTGGCACGCTAGCTCGTACGCTTCAAGCTGATCCACCTCCAAAAGCTGTCAAAGTCACTGTGTCCAAGCGAGTTCCTTTGGTTGGTGAAGAGCTAATTGCCTATGAAGAAGAGCAAAACCGAATAAAGAAAGAAGAAGCTTTAAAAGCAAGTCTTATGAAAGAGGAAGAATTTAAAGCATCTCAAGGGGCTGATAATAATACTATCGATCCAATGATCGTTGATACTGGCAATAATCAACCATCACCAGAAGGTATGTATTGTATTAATTATTTTGGAGCTAATATTAATTATTTTGGAGCTAATATTTAGAAGTGTTTCCCTTTTTTGTTTTACTTTCATTACAAATCATGACAAATTTGGTGTTGTTTTCATGTTAAATGCATTCACTTAGGTATTTAGAATTATCCACTTGTGTTTCCTCATATCATAATCATTTTCTTTTCTGTTTTATTTAACTATGCTATTTTGGGTCATGTTCACTTGAATTTTTTCTACTATTATTAGCTGAATCTATTTATATTTAACTAGTTGAGTCTTGGGAAGTGCTACACACTCTGAGTGCTAAAACAAGAATAAATAACTTCATCTATTCCCTTCTGTTACAAAACAAAACAACCACTGAAATCTATTAAATAAGCTACATTTAATAGCCATATAACATAAATCAATTTTGGAGCTAACATTTCTGTAACCTTTATCCTTATTTTATGAACCTGCTGATGTTTCTTTCGACCCCTTAAGTAGTTTAATTTGCACTTGCAGCGGCTGTTCCTAAAAACGGAGGATACCGAGATGTGTTTATTGATGGGTTTGTTCCCCCTTCATCTAGTGTTGCCCCAATGTTTCCCTGTTATGAGAATATATCAGAATGGGATGATTTTGGTGAAGTCATAAATCCAGATGATTATGTAATTAAGGAGGAAGACATGGACCAGACAGCAAATAATGTAAGTTTCCTTTTCAAAATATCAACCTCGCGACTTCCCAGTTTCAATAAAAATATCTATTCCAGTTCAAATTGACAGTAGTGTTCATATCATGTTTCTGTTCTGAATTACTAGTCTATTGTAGAACACATTATAAAGGAAAAGCTTATAAAGGTTAATATAATTTACATTGATAAAGGTTAATGACATCATTGGATTGAAAAGGAGTAGGAAACCTTATAAACGATAAGATTTGATACATACGGCTTATGGATAAGCTAGTCTTTAACTATTTCCCCATGACTTAAATATGGAATGTGAGACATTCGTCTTCTATCCATGAAAAATATTTGCTGTGATCCAAGTTTTCTTATTGGTGATTAGAAACATTTGCTGGTATTTGCACTCCCAACCCTATATTATGAATAATAATACTTGTTTATCATTTTCCTATTTTTTCTATTAGGTAGGTGGTGATTTAAATGGAAAACTAGATGAAAGTGCTGCAAGTTTGATATTTGATACAAAGCCATCAAAAGTTATATCTGATGAAAGGACTGTAAGCTTCACTCACTATCTTTTTCTTAAATCTTTATGTTTCCTGTTCTTATGATTAGTAATTTTATGTAATTGTGTTTTAATTTATTACTGCTATATTCATATATTGATTGGATGAATGAAGTTGAATCACCTTTTCCCTTTTGGCTTTGTCACCAAATCTATTACTTTTGCAAATATTAAAAGTCTCCTCTCCCCTGTCTTCGATATTTTACAAAAGATGCTATTATATTTGTTTTTTCTAACATTTGTATTAGTCCTGCAAAGGATTTTTTTTTCCCAAACCATTTATTTGCTCCTTAGTTAGATTACAGTCTCCAATGGAAGTTTATCTTACAGGCATTTTTATCCCTTAACTTCTATATATTAGGCGGAACATCGATGCAAAATAGGTTACAGAGTTGAAACCACATTCATGGTTTATTAAAATTCTAAGCTATGTGGTGTGCATTAGGGTTGAGTTTGACCAATCCAAATTCTAAGATGGTATTAATGTTTATCCTAAATCCACTGGGTCACCCACTGTCGGGCCACTCGGGTCACACTCTGGATGTCCAGTCATGGGTGTGAGGGGGTGTTGAGATTCCCACACTCGAGAGATATGACCTTATAATGTGTTTATAAGTGGGAGGCATCCCTCACCTTGTACGCCAGGTTTGTAGGGTTGAGTTAGGTTCAACCCAGATTCTAAGATACATTTAAATTTCAGACTGCAAATCACATTAGACCAGAAATATTATGATGGGGCAAGGAAGCTTGTTTTGATTGTGGATTTACACTTGCATTTCTTGTATTTGTAATAACTTTAGCATTTATTACTCTACTTTTATGCATCTTAAATGGGCCGAATCTACTTATGATGGTGTTGATTTTGTTGTTGTCTTAGGTCCAAGTTAGATGTTCATTGGTTTACATGGATTTTGAAGGTCGTTCAGATGGAAGATCAATTAAGAACATTCTCTCTCACGTTGCTCCCCTAAAGTTGGTATGGATCTTTTTGGTCTTTTCAATTAAATTAATAGGGGCACATCATAAATCTTCTTTAACGTACTTGTATTTGAGGAATAGATCAGAACTCATAGGTTGTCATATCTTTCCACCATTAAAAACCATATGATATTGAAAATAACTTATTTTAATTTTTAATTCATGTGAAAAAGTGTTGTCTATCGCGGATTGCGGAAAATAGTGCTTTGTTAAAATTCCTCCTCTACCCTATAGTGCTACTATAGCCACTGTTTGTCAACACTTTGTATTAAATCGCGTATCCCAGAACAATAACAGTTTGTTAAAATTCACTACCCTATAGCCACTATTTGACAACACTGATGCAATATTTTAAGCAAATAATACTTTGACCCCCTGGCTACAATTTTCAGTAGGGGCAACGGATTAGGATTTTAGCTAACTAGGGTTATAACTTATTATTTATAAAGGCACTGGAATTCGAAAATATGTAAAATCTAAGATGCCTACTTAAAGTATAAAGTTCTATTGAAATGCACGCTATTGATAACTATGGATGTGTGTTGTCAAAAGATTAAGCTGTGACAACTATGCAAACTATTGCAATTGATAGCTATCAAGTGAATACTAATGATAACTATGCATATTTTGTTTGTGTTGTGTTGCATTTTTCCTTCACACTTTATCACTTTAATGTTTGTATTTCTCTAATTTATCTGTTTCCGTATATAATGTGTTCTATTCTTATGTATGACGTCTATTATATATTCTATTCCATGTTCACATTCCCTATTAATTGTATACTAGTCTTTAGTTTTGAGAAATATTTTTATTTTCTCATTTATAAAATGTATTGTACAAATAATTTATATTCTTCGGCACAGCAGCCATCTTGCTATACCCATTTTGGGATTGGCAGCTCCACTCTGAGCAACCTCTTTGTCATGTTTATCATTGTATCATTTGCTTTTGTTATTTTTGTATCATGCATGATGATGAATCTCACTATTATCCTGAAGGTTTTGGTGCATGGATCGGCTGAAGCTACAGACCATCTGAAGCAGCACTGCCTGAAGAATGTCTGTCCTCACGTTTACGCTCCCCAAATTGAAGAGATTATTGATGTTACCTCTGATTTATGTGCTTATAAGGTGCAATGACATCAAATTTTGTACATTTTCCGAAAAAACTGTACAACATGTCAAAATTAATCATGTTATGCTTTTCTGGTTATAGGTTCAATTATCTGAGAAGTTAATGAGTAGTGTACTCTTCAAAAAGGTATATAATATATGTCCGAACTGATTCATTTTATACAAATTGTCTGCCAGTTATTGTGTTGAATAATAATCATATATTCAATTGCAGCTGGGAGAATATGAAATTGCTTGGGTTGATGCTGAAGTAGGGAAGACAGAAAATGACATGCTTTCGCTTCTCCCCGTTTCCGGAGCGCCTCATCCGCATAAATCTGTTCTTGTTGGTGATTTGAAATTGGCAGATTTCAAGCAGTTTCTCTCCACCAAGGGTGTTCCGGTAATTCTGCATTTATAGATCTAGTACTAGTTTACTAATTCCTTATTGCACTGATTCTTTATTGGTAAATGGAGTGATTTCCTTTTCATTTCCCTAGCATTGAAAATGCGGCTTACCATGTGTTCTGAAACTGAAACTTGACTCAATTAAATCTGAACATTTTATACTTCATAAAAAATGCTTCATTACAGTTTTGGTCCCCTTATTTTTACTCATCCACAGAATTGATCCCCCCAATTTAAAATCACGTGGTTTTGGTCCCTTTTTCATATTTTTCAACTCAGAATTGTTGATGTAACATGTTTTAAACGGTGTTCTAAGACCTGATGATGTCAAATTATCACCAATAATGAAATTACCAGAAAACCCCCTTAAACCTTCAATTTCATTATCACCATTTTTAATTTCAAAAATCGGAAAAAGGACCAAAACAGTGATTTTAAAATGGGGGGACCAATTTCATGAGTAAAAATATAGGGATCAAAACTGTAATTAAGCCTATAAAAAAATGTGTCATAACATGATCTCTTTTGTAGGTGGAATTTGCTGGTGGGGCTTTGCGTTGTGGTGAATATGTAACTGTTCGGAAGGTTGGGGATGCAACTCAGAAAGTAAATGCTTCTTCTGAACATTTGTTAAATTTTATGTTTTCTTAGGAAAATGACTTTTCGAATACAGCTGCAGCTGTATATTCAGTTTTCTGATAAAGATTCTGATTCATTATCTCATATTTTTTAAACAGGGAGCTGGTTCTGGTACTCAGCAAATTATTATTGAAGGTCCTCTATGCGAAGATTACTATAAAATTCGAGATTATCTCTATTCGCAGTTTTACTTGCTTTAGATTTGGTTGTAATAGTGCATAGGCTAACCGTGAACTTCTTGCCTTCCTACCCTATTTTTTGAAGAAGGCAGAGAATGCAAAGTACCATGTAGATGCTTGTAAACATGGTTAATTTCGTAGCCATTCTAACAAGATTCACAGGAGCTGTTATCCACTTTTGAAGTTTTAAATGAAGAAATCACACTGCATTATTCTCAGTTTGTAGTTTGTACCTCATATTTACATCAACCATCATAGCAACTGGGGTATATGAACTTTTCAAGTGTGTTTGCTCTATTTGTATTTGTAGAAAAGGAATTTAATATGTTCCTATTTATCTGTGTGTCATTACTTTTCATCTCTAGTACATGCAGTGTTTAGACACTAACATTGAATTAGATAGATAAACAAATCTGTGTAGAGATCGTTTCTTTTCATCCTTTGATAATTTGGTTGATATCATTGAGCTGAAATATCTGATGTGTATGCTTAGACCTTCTTCCAACATTGCTTCTCCCCGTTTTCGGAGCACCTCATTGACATAAATTTGTTTTCCATTCTAATGCTATAGACCGCCTTTAGGGTAATTGTTAAAGAAATTAAAATAGAAATATTTTCTTGAAGAAGGGTGAAAAAGTGTATATTCAACTTTTTAAGGCTTTAAAAGCTGTTGTTTTCAATCTAAAGTTTCTATTTTTTGCAATCTTAACAAATGTTTTGTGAACAAATCTTAGCAAGACACATTATCGTGGACATGAGATTCTTCCTCCAATTGCATACATAAATTAAAATTCCCTTTTCTAAAATCCATGATAAATGATATATGATTCTATCATCCTAATCCCAAGTCCCAATACTTATCGTAGTAGGAACTATCGACCTACGTAGTAATGTGGGAATTGACACCCAACTCCGCCACCTTTGAAGAAAGGCTTTGACAACAGGTTGAAGACTATGATGTGGCTCACAAGCTCATTGTTAATTGTGTCCAAACTTTATCTACATTAAACGTTATATTTAAAGAGTGATGATACATGAACACCCTTAGGTGGACATACCACTCTTGTACCACCCCCATGTGGCCTTTTTAATATTAATTATAATAGGGGCAATTTTGTCTTTGACACTTCTCACCCTCTCTTTCTTCTTCCTTAACGCTTTTGTTTTCACCAACCACAACCATGAACCAGTCCCACCACCATCAGTCACACACGCTGTCTCCGTCGCTTCCCTCCAATCTCACCACCACCTTCATCGTCACCCTCAAATCTATAAAATCCTACCACCATCACCCTCGACCCATCATCAACAACGACACTGGCGTTTCCAGCGACGGCGGCGACCAACCTTTATCGCCTCTCTGTTGCAGCCGGGCGCTGCAGTTTTTGCCTATCCGTTCAGATCTACGTTTTTGCATTTATGCTTTTCAAGATCTGCATTTTTTAAGGGACCATGACAGAGATTGAGGTAAACTTCGAGAAAACAATTGGAAAATGGCCGCCGTCACCGTTGAGAGATTCAAACCTGTGTTTCTGGATCGGCCACCGTTGCCGTTGAGAGATTGATATGTGATTGAGAGATTCAGATGTGTTTCAGATATTTTGTTTTGCTTGTTTCTGTTGTATTTTGTTTCTCATACAAAACAAGGTGGTGGTGGTGGTATACAATCGTGTTTGAAGAGATGAGATTGTTGGTTTTTTTGAAAATACAGACAAAGCTGTGGTGGGACGCATTCAGAGAGAAGGGAGAAGGGTTTGGTCAATTTTTTTATAAAAAAAAGAAAAGAAAAAGTGACACGTAGACTGCCACATGGGGGTGGTAGCATGTGTGTATGGAAAAGGGGGTGTTCATGTATCTTTATTCATATTTAAAACATGTCGAACAATGTTGGGGACAATTTAGCCTATCAAACAACATTCACCATTACCATTGCCTTCTTAAGAGAAAAATAATCCTTCTATGTTTAAATTCTTTTCACTCATATTTTCAATAGATTTATGTTTTCAATTAAAACCTTCTAAGATTGATAAGTATATAGCATTTAAGAGGTACATAAAGATAGTTCCATAATAACAAACATGAAATTTTTTATCCTCATACTAGGATTCTCATGAATATATTTAGAATTCATTAAACAAACGCCTCCTTAATAATTAATACCCACTATTTAACTGTCAATACCTTACTTCATCTACATTAAATGTGAATTTATCTTAAAACACTTTTTTATACGATCCAAACTCCTTCTTCAACCTCATGTTACATATGAATTTATCTTCGACATATATGCCACTTACTTTTTAAGTGAAGAGAAAAATGTTTACTATTGTTTTTCTTTCTAGAATAAGCTTTACTACCGCGCAACACTTGAGTCTTATTCTAGTTGAGTATTCTTACAAAGTATTTCAAGAAGCAAAAGAGATAAAGGTGGTCATCCAAATCTTTGGTGGAGATTACTCATTAGTGAAATTAGAATTTCTAACATAATAACATGGTAATAAAAAACGATATCTAATCTACCATTGAATAGTAACAATAACACGAAAGTCTTGGAGATTCTTTCAAACAAACAAAAAATAAAAGTCTTGAAGGTTCTGGGTCCAAACTCCAACGAAAGATAAAAAACTAATCCAACAACTAATTACTAACATTTACCATTAATTAAAAAACATGAAAGTGGTAGTACTTTAATCTAATGGTACTAAGTGTCTTACAATGGGTGAATATTTGAAACTAAATATATTCTTAACCTATAATCCTATAATTACAAGAATCCAAATCATTAAGTACAAACTATATTATACACAACCCTCATTCTCATGAGTTTACACAAGAAAATTTGAGCTTATTTTTGCCGGAAACTTTTTTTAGATTTACATTTACTCTAATAATTACATAATTGTTTCTTGAATTCAAATATCCCAATAAGAAACAGTGAAAATATGTCATTTGCCTATTTTTCACTGTTTCCTGTACATATATTTGAAACAAGAAACAAAGTGATACTTTTGTAATTATTTATGAAAACAAAAATGGGAAAAAATGTTTTCTCAGACAAAAAATGCCCTAAATAACTATGGACTTGAACTACATCTAGCCTCCCATAAGGAACTGGATTTTCTGCATTGACACTATCACACAGTCGCCGATCTCGACAGTTGGATAAAGATTGGACGACTCTTACACTGAGTTGTACTATAAAGCCAATTTAGTAAAGTCAGAATACAACTCATACAACTCGTCTGATCTTTATCTAATAGCTAAGATCCCTTATCTGTGTAATTTCCTCGAGTGCAGAGAGTCAAAGTTCCTTCTCCTCACTCCCCCGAGCTCTCAACCGAGCTTCCAAGAATGGACAAAATATCATGCACAACAAGCCGGATAATGTTGCTTCCCGATAATGTTAAAATATGCACTCCTGCAAATCTGCATCACAAGCTACCAATATCCAATCTTGATCATCATCCAAGTACTTGATATATCAAATGTCCCTACCTCTAGTTTCAGTCTTTTAGCAATTTTCTTCTCTCAATTCCACAATGCCACAGTTCAAAGAAACCCAAAGCCTTATGATATCATCTCTATATATTGCCTTTATAGTCACAATCTTCATCTCTTTCTGAGCTGCAAAATGAAGAGTATCCATGTGCTGCATTTGCATAGGAACAAAATCAGAACATGGAGGATGAATCCTTGGCGCTTCTAGGATCTGATCCTCCAAAACGACATCTGTTGAAGGACACAAATTTTCTTAGTCTTTAGAACTATCAGCACCTTCGATTAGCACTTCCATAGATAGGTGGATACAACAAATTTCCACCAATATTTATTTTTTGGATGCAAAATTAATAAGTCTTTGGAAATTGGAATACTTTTAATTTTAAAATATTATTTGTTTTTTTAAACTACTAACATTATATAAAATTGTTATTTATTTCACAAAAAAAAAAATATAAAAATCTAAATCCAACAAAATTTCATAATTGTCCTTTTTTAAAAGCCAATATATTATCATGATATATAATAACGGACGACTATCTTTCCAATTCCACACAACAAATATAAATATCTACTTCTACTACTAATCTACTACAACTACTATAATAAGAAAATAAAGAAAATCTTACCCTAGTAAAATTTCATAATTATCTACGATTAAACTCTTAATCTTATAATCTTAATAATTTTATGGGTTCAATTGTCATATATATTTAATTAATTTTTTTGGTTTATCATTAAGAAGCCTACAACTAATTCCCTATATTTTGTTTGTTCAAAACATTATCCCTATTTTGCAAATAAAAAAGTCAATTTGTTTCTTCTTTCTTCTCCTTATTATCTGATTCTAATTAATTTTTAAATGAATCGCACAAAAATTCTCGGTTAGACTTCTAATATCACTAATTTAGTGGGTTTCTTGGTCAATTTATTATTAAATAATAAGAAAAAACAGTGTTGTATAGCATACATATAGGAGAACAATTTATGATACTCTTTTATGCCATAAGTATAAGAAAATATAGTTTATTCTCCTCTCTTTTAATCTCTTAATCTTACTAATTTACAAATCTTTTAATCTCTTAATGTTAATATTTTTAAAATAATGATTAGTTTTCAAAATTTAAACATATCAACTTTCTCGCATGCCACATCGATATACATAAAATTTGATTTTGGAGATATAAGCACATAAATTCTACGGTGAATGTTGTGTAAATATTTAACAGTATTTTGGAGAAATAATACAGTAATGTTGATATTTTGAAAAATAGTCACGAGTTTTTTAAATTTTATCATATCGACTATCACAAGTCGTTAAATAAAAAATTTCTTCCGCATGTATAAGTATATAAAATCCGGCAAATATTTAACGGTGTTTTATATATAAAATAAAAAGTTATTTAATAGAAACGCTACATTAATGTTGATATTTTGAAAATAGTCACGAGTTTCCAAAATTTTATCATATCGATTTTCTCATATATGTACCTAAAATTTTATTTATGCATATATAAGCACGTAAAATCTTCAACGAGTGCGGTGCAGATATTGAACGGTATTTTGCATATAAAATAAAAAGTTATTCAATAGAAACTCTATATTAATGTTTATATTTTGACAATATTAATGAATTTCCAAAATTTGATCATATCAACTTACTCATATATTTACATAAAAATTTGTTTCTCTAGATAAAACACATAAAATCTGCAAGGGTGTGGTGCAAACATTGAACGTTGTTTTGAATATAAAATAAAAAGTTATTTAATATAAACACTACATTGATGTTGATTATTTGAAAATAGTCATGAGTTTCCAAAATTTTATCATATATGTACATAAAATTTCAATTATGCATATATAAGCACATAAAATCTACAACGGTGCGGTGCAAACATTGAACGGTGTTTTGCATATAAAATAAAAAGTTCTTCATTAGAAACACTATATTAATGTTTGTATTTTGACAATATTAATGAGTTTCCACAATTTTATCATATCAATTTTCTCATATATTTACATAAAAATTTGTTTCTACATTAAACGAATAAAATATGCAACAGGTGCAATGGAAACATTGAATGATGTTTTGTATGTAAAATAAAATGTTATTTAATGGCAACATTACATTAATTTTGATATTTTGAAAATAATCATGAGTTTTAAAAAATTTATTTTATTGACTTTCTCATATATATGTATATAAAAATTTGTTTTCGCGTCCATAAGAAAATAAAATCCACAACATACAGGATTCAAATATTTAACATATTTTTCTATATATAAGAAAAAAAATTCAATAGAATCATTATATTAATGTTGATAATTTTCATTTAATATCTTTAAACATTTGACAATAGTAACAATGTAATTATTTTTTATAAAATTAACACAATGTTATGCGACCAGTGCGGAAGTACGGGTGTATTACTAATTTCAGTAAAGGCTTGTCTTTGAATTTCATGTTTATAAACGAACATCATATCATATCGGTGTGACCTCCTGATGTCTGTCTTTCTCCCTGTTTAGAAAAAAACAAAATATATTGTAGTAAAATAACGACCATATACAAATTAAAATGGGTTAAGAAGCATGAAAAGTGTCTTGATAATCCTTCAAAAAAAAATATCCTTATTTATGCTTTTTTTTATTGACTTGTTTCTATTTTTTTCATTCATTCCTTGTTCTATGTTTCCATTTATTTATTTGTTTTTATTGCTTCATATTTTATTTCATAAAATTCGATCATCTTAATTTCATCTAAAAATGAAAGATTTCTTATAATATAATGTAAATCTTACAAAATTAAAATAAGAATAAAAAAAACGCGTTTTGTTAAAACTATCATTAATTTTTAACCAAAAAAACTATCATTAATTTACCTTATAACAACTAACTATCATTACTTCAAAATATCCTTCAAAAAATAAAAATCATTAATGATTTAATTTAATAGGTGAATATTTTAGGAACAATTAGATTTTAAATTTTAAAATGGAAATATTTGATGTAGTATTAATCGAAAATTCATTGATTCACGCCCTTTCTTGCTCAACTTTTTTTTTTTTTTTTGACAAATTTCTCAACTTATTTTTTCTTGCAATTTCAACAAATATATACCTTTTTTTTTTCAACTCAACACACAATATAACTTCTCACTGCAACTCTGCCTCATGTTTTCCATTCCCTCCACCCTTCCCCTTTCACTTGTGTTGAATCAACAGGTTTGCTTCCTTTCCATCGTTTTTATTTATTTTAAAGAGAGAAAACCGGTATATTTTGTAGTAAGGAAAATAGATCAATAGAAAGTAATTACATCGCTGGAGGTAGAAGACCTAGAAAAATTATAAGAGAAACCATAAAGAAATATCTAGAGATCAATGAGTTTGATAGAAATATGTTATATTATTAAGTATTATGTGTTGTTTGATTCATATAGACAATGTCACATAGTATCTATGAAGCACGCATACACCGGATACGACACGAACACTAACACGCGAACACAGCTAATAATTTGAGAAAATCACATAATTCAGTATAATTATATGTGTCAGTGTCGGACAAGACATGTGTCTAACACCGGGACACGCCTAATCCAATGAGTGTCCGTGTTTCATAGCTTAGTATCATTAAGTATCATGGGTTGTTTGATCCATGGATAAAAGTTTGGTTTTTTTTGGAGGATAATGTTTGATGTGTTTTTGTATATTTTCTATTATTGTTAACATTTTTTTTCCTTCAAATTCTAGTATATGAATATTTTTCCTTTGAAGAGTTCGAAATCTAGTCCTTGAACTCCCTTAACCCTAATTCAAATCTATTGTCTAATTTATCTCTATTTGTTAAATAGACCCTTTTTAAGAAAGCTTTCTAGTCTGTCATCGTGATCTTAGCTCAGTTGGTATGGACAATGCATAATATATGCAAGGTCCAGGGTTTAAACCCCAGCCACCACAAAAAAAAAAAAAAGCTTTCTAGTCTAGTTTCTAATCTAGCTAGTAAAGACCCTTTATAAGATTATATCATTGCAGCGAAAATAACGACGGAAAACATAGGTGTGAAATTCAGTTATGGTTATTAGTTGGAAGACTTTTCCAAGAAGTTAAAAGATATAGATGTTCTTTTTAAAAGACTAATATTTAATTGTTTTATTAGTTTTTTTTTCTTCGTTCGGGTTTAAACAAGAACTCCAATTCTTTTAACTCTTAGTTTAAACTAGTTGAGCTATTCAAGTGATATGAATTTTATGCACATCATCAACATCAAAGAATCAAATAACACACTAGTAGATAATATTTTTATGTGGGGAGATCAATGCCAATATGTATATTCTTGGAATTTTATTTGGACAGTTTTTAACAAATACTTAAGATTTGATTCGGATGATGTAAAACATGAATGTTTGATTTCCTTTTGATCAATCTTCAATAAATGCCGTTGGCCTGAGATGTCGTACTCAGCTGCCGATGAGCAATAAGATCCGCGGTCTTCAGGCCCCACGAATATCCTCTTCCTTTTCTTCAATTTTTAGCCATTGGATACTGGTAACAAATTATGTTGGTCTTTCCATTTGCAGAAAACCATCTTGTTCAACGATTATGGGCCGAACAACCAGAGGAGGTTACTTTGGATCATGCTTCTCCAAGCAAAGCGGAAATACTCAAGTAGTTAGTTCCATAGTGTCTCGGAAGAGGCACAATAAAATTTTATTGTCAAGCCAAATTATGTGTATGAGGCTGATGGCACGTAAAAAGAAAATGCTTTTAAAAATTAAAAGTAATGTGGGACAGATAACTTCGGCACAAGATTGTGCCTCTGACGAGAAGAATGGAAATGACCGCGACAAGAATGCTAAAGTCTCACGCGGGAATGAAGTTTACAAAGAATATTCCGTAATTGGTGAGCTAGACATTCGGCCTAAAACAATGTTTTAAAAATCAGACAGGTTGAAAACAAATTGAACCAACTGCAGTGAAAACTGGTTGGGAACCGTCCGGCTCAATCAAATTTTAAAAACATTAGCTAAAAGAGTTCAGATATATACTTATATGTAGTGTATTGCATGTTCACTTATACATTAACATGTGCAAGTTAACATGGATAAGAACCTAGGCATTTATATATGCATTTGCTGCATGCATTGTTTATGAAGCTTAATGTATTGAGCAGGAATACCTGGGGATGGAAGATGTATGTTCCGCTCACTTGCTCATGGCGCCCGTTTGAGGTCAGGAAAACCACCTCCCAGTGAAAGTATTCAGAGAGAGCTAGCGGATGATTTACGGGCCAAGGTATGTTTTAAATTTTAAATATCTTTATATTTCACACTTAAAAGTGTAGAAGTAGAAACCGTCTTCCTCGAAAGCGATGAAAAAAACTAAATAGAAAAGCGCAAAACAGAAGAATTTTAGGCATACTATTTGCTACAATTTGGCGTTTATAGTCACTATTGATTGCTTTCTTATCCGTTTCTGGCCATTTTCTGCATAGGCCCATGTTCTTGATTATTCTTTGTTTTATTTGTCAGGTTGCTGATGAGTATGTCAAAAGAAAGGAACAGATGAAACATTGGTGAGTTTCCGCATTGGATGCTTTCAGCATTCTCCTATTACATTACATTAATGACATTTTTCTTAATTAAAACATTGTTAATCACCATTTTACTTTAATGATGAACAATATTTTGCTAATGAACATGGTTTTATCATGATATACATCTTCAGGTTTATTGAAGGTGATTTTGAATCAAATATTTCAGAAATAAGGAAGCCTCATGTGTGGGGAGATGAACCCGAATTGTTCATTGCTTCACATGTTTTGCAGTAAGTATTTCTTTTCCTCCTGGACAAGTAAATTTACCTTGGTTTATGCTGGTTTATTTGAGTTTATCTATTAACATAAGTAATTATGAGACTTTTTACGAGATGCTACGAAACAGCTTACATCAGCTTATTTTCATAAGCTCTCCAAGATAGCTTACGAAAAAAGACTAAAAATTATATGAAACGAGGCTTATACACATTTGGATGTTGATTTGAGGAGGCTGATTTTGTAGGATGCCCATCGCTGTATACGTGTATGATCCGAAGGCTGGTGGCTTGATATCAAAATCTGAGTATGGCCAAGAATACGGCAAGGAAAATCCAATAAGAGTTCTTTATAATGGGTCTACTCATTATGATGCATTAGAGTTTCCTATAAGTAGAAGGAAGGGTTCTAAGTCAAGACTCTGGCATTTCACATTTCAAATGTTGAAGAGATTAAAAGCATTTATCTAATTTTTTTTTTTTTGTAGCTACTCTCATGTAGTGTAGGAGTAATTTCATTTGAGCTTTAGAAGAGGATATTTGATTAGGTGTGGTGGTGCTTGGACTGATCTTGTTTTTTCAAGGAGGGAGTCTGCTATTTTGCTACATGTTTGGCAAATATTATATGTGACTTGTGTATTAGTTTTTTTTATCTATTCTTTGCATTCCTTGTGCTTGGGGTAGATTCTATCAATATATTTTGCTTCTTCAACAAAAAAATCTTCATTCACATTTATAATGTCATGTATAGGTGGGCATGTATAGGTGGGCTAGGTCTTGAATTGGTTAGTCTCTCACAACGATGTGAACTAAGGTTCGAATGGTTGAAAGTGGTGCTTATATTTAGAGCTTGTTTGGTTTCTTTGCTCATCTTCTCCTTGAAGGAGAAGCTAGACCAAACAATAACTTTCAATACTATTAAACACTATCACCACTTCTTATTTTTACCAATTTCCATCGCTTTTCTATGCCAATAAATATGGTGATGCACTTTCATCAAAAACGAAATATACAAATGCACTTCTTTCTACCGGTGCTCAACAAGCTAATGGAAGATTATGAAGAAACAAAAACTGTTTCCCAATTTTTTTTTTATCTAGGGGAGTTCAAAAACTTTTTCTCAATTTTCAAAAGGAATGATATTGATTCTTATGTATTGTTGTCGAAACCCTAGTAGAAGTAGAAAACATGGCGGCCAGTCATGGTTTGTGATCGAGAGAAAGGAATTCGTTCTCTTGTACATTTCCCAAGAAGGGAACAATGGCCCTAGCTACATACCTCAGGACTATCATATCATTTACTATATCTTGACATTAGGGTTAACGATGACGTTCACAAAGGTATGCTTCACAAATTCTACGATGTACTGGTTGTGTCTGGAATGTCACCAAATGTGTCATTGGCATTAAGGTCATCAAATAGGTTTAGAAAAATATATTGAGAAAGAGGATTCATGTTTGTGTGGAGCTTGTTATGCCTTTTAGGTGTATAAAGGAGTTTCTTTTGAGGAAGATCAAGAACGATCAACTAAGGCTAAGGCCAAGGGATGTCATAAGCACAAATCACAAGCTTAGGGCCCTAAACATGGTTTTATGGTTGAAGAGGCTACATTAGAGTTGTTACTCCTATACCATATGATGTCGTTAGTGACCTCATGTTGGCAAAAACAAGAACACAACACGTACACACAGTAATATGACGTGGAAACCCTAAAGTAGAAAAAAAAATCACACCTTTTCTAATGACAACTAGAGAATAAGACAGCGAAAAATCTTCACACACCTAATACCTTCAACCACCCCACAACTCCAATACGCTCACTTTCCAAAGAAAATATGTAATCTACCCCTCACAACACTCTAACACAAGAGTATAAGAGAAAGAAAACAGTTAAGTATAA
>Ga0315914_1002143_pt1 | contig 30252 bp, 22 predicted proteins | sample MpolenodulesMG_FD_203920 | JGI IMG/M metagenome (GOLD analysis project Ga0315914, IMG submission 203920) | Medicago polymorpha root nodule microbial communities from Los Angeles, California, United States - elongated nodules | ecosystem: Host-associated > Plants > Roots > Nodule | place: USA...
TATATATATATATATATAGACACACACACATAGTTTTCCCCATACCAATGAACGATATCTAGAGAGAATATCAAACTCCCATTCACGTTTTGCTCGTGTCATTGAAATTTGTCTGGGAAGGAATCGCTCCAGAAGTGAATTCCAGTTGCTGAGAAGCACAAATTACAAACGTAATAAGAAATAAAATTTGACAAGTTCACCCACATGGAGAAAATTTAAAAAGCACTAAACATTGCTACAAGATATTTACTTGCAAAATGAGCATTGTAAATGACTTACGTGCATGATTCAGGTGTGCTAACAAATCCAATCTCAGCCAAGATTTGTAATGCAGAAAGCTGAGCAGCATCGTCTTTTCCAACAGGATAATTGCCCAAAATATAATCATGTTGCATCTGTAACAACACATTCAACATCAACAAATCTATGAGCTTGAAGGTATTAGCAGCTTCATAGTTAAACTAAATATGCTTTCAATCATTTGTTAGTTTTCATATAATGACAATGCCTACTTGTACATAGGACAACTGCACAAACATTGGATCTGTCACGGCTTCATCTGACTCACGAAATAACTTTTTCTTGAATATCAGTTTACAGTGCAAGATTTCTCCTTTACTTCGATCTTTTGCTGCTCTAAATTCCGTCAAGAGATCCCCAATATATTTGTTATCATCTAATCCAATGTACTCCTCTGAGCAACAACAATAGAAACCATTAGACTAATAAATTAAGCTAGGATATAGCACTGCCACATAACAATTGAGGGGAGAGTGAAAATGGCATACCATTCACAGGATCAGATGATTTGGAACTTGTAACAACTTTACGACATTCAAACAGACTAAAGCTAGAGTATGTTGACAGTTTAATGAGCCCCGCAAGTTCCTGGAGTAAACATGTCGAGTAAGCAATAAAAAGATATATACAAAAAAGAAATTATGGTATCAAGAACTTCACACAGAAGCATACAAACTAATACAAAATAGCATTCTTACAAGACATACTTAGATTTCCTCCTACAGATGAGAGGACTGCAAGAAAGTATTTTAATATCTAACCAACACGGGCCAATTTTCAAGCAGCCACATAAAAGAACAATGTCTGGACGGTGGCTATTGAGGTAAACAGCAGTGCTATTTTAGGCACTAGTTGACTATATAAAGTGGGCCAGCATGAACAGTGGGTAAACCCCTAAAAAAAGTGAAAGATTGTCGAACTAAAAAGTTCTATTACCAAATTGAATCTAAATAATTTCTATATATTTATAACGATTTGTACAAATAGATTTACAGGAGAAACTAGTACTGAAATCCTTGGATTTTAGTACCTATAGATAGCAATTATGAAAGTCTAATAATAATGATGATGGTGATGGTGGTGGTGATGATGATGATGACGACGATGGTGACTAATACCATTTTTCTAGTTCAAGCCTCAAGTCTTATTCAATTTGTAGAACTTTGAAATTGAATACATATGGATAACCTTCATTACATTGAGTAGATTTTGTCGAGAGATTTCTCTTACTGCTCCTAATCATGTTCATTGAACTCATTCGTAGTCTTGAGTCCTATCTATTTCACATTTCACTTACTCGAATTTTCAATCTCCATAATATTTTGAATATATTTACATTAGTTATAAATGCATGCAAATCCAAACAGAAGCATATGATATAAGAGTTTGAAAGAACCTCGACAGCATCGGCAACTGTTGTTGACATATCATATGTAATTTCTTCAAAAGTTTCATCTAAGAAGAACACTATAGTTGTAAGCTTCCTCCCAGTCAACAAAGCTTCAATCTCTTCTCGCCCAGGTATTATATGTCTAGGACCAGCCTTAACAGAACGCTTCAAAGCATTCAAAGTATTTAACGCAAGGGCTTGGATCTCAGAATCAGTAGCTACATCATGTGCTATGTTATGAACGTATTCTGACAGATAAATGGCAATGTCTTTACTTGGAGACATAGAGGATGCACATACATACATAAGCTCCCATGATTTGATCAAGTATTGCCTATTTTTAAGACAACAAAAATCAAGAAAATACCAAGAAAAGATGAAATAGGACACTCAACACTAAATATTAAAGCTACATACCTATCAGGGTTATTTCTTGTTTGTTTTGATATCTGAACAAAAAGCTCGTCTCGGAGTTCTGCGCGTTTCAAACTTTGCTTGTATAGTTTCCCGACAAGCTCAACTCGTTCATCTAAGCTTAATGGAGTTGCGCAATCAGACGAATCAACTCCAATATACTTCAAAATTATCTGGAATAACTTTGTCGCGCGACTTACTAAATCACCATTAATCTTAAGCAACGCTGTTGGTATTGGATCCTACAGGAATCAGTTTGTTAGCTCTTTTTAGGTTAAAAAGAATTTTCCGTATTTAATTTGAATTTGATTACCTTTTGAAAAGACAGCATGTCCTCGAATGTAAATTTTTCACGAGCTTGGGGATCTGAAGATCTTTTAGAAAAAAATCCACGTTTCCCAGCAGATTGAATTTGTTTATGCATCAGCTTTAAGAATCCATCCACCTATGACAAACAATATTAACAGAAAGTTGACAATATCAAATGCTAATGCACATAAAGCAAGGAACTAAAATCCACTGTTGATTTAGGTAATTAGTCAAACTGATCCATGAGACACATAACTGACAATGAAAAAAGAAATTATTAAGACAGACAATAGTTTATATCTAGATTAAAATATAAACTTTCTAACCTGAAATCTGTCGATTAAGGGTATAGCTCCAGCGAGTTCTGCTGGAACAGCCATAGACAGAGTTGAAGGTGTGCTGCAAAAACAAACCAAATACCAAGTTACTATAATGTTACGTGTTAAGTCAAATATATTTTACAATCTGCAAGAGACAAAATGCAATAAAATTCAAAATTACTATTATTCAAAAAATACACATTCAAATACGAGATTTTACTGAATAAAGATTTTCAGACTAAAATTGTCATCATTTCTACAATACATAGCTAACACAGAGAATGATATGATACTCATTACTCACGGTGTTGCCAAATTCGAGCTATCACTATCATAGTCATCAGCATTGTTAGCAGCAGCATGGTTGTTCACATTGGTATTCTCATTGACATTGTTAGAGCTAAAGGAAGATCTGCTTGTCATAGGATTTTGAGCCATGGATGGTGGCCTATCAATGATCATTTTAATTTCTGATCATCTTAACATCACAAATTTTGCATTGCTTTATCCTTCAACTTCTTCCACTGCATAACATAAATCCAAGACACAAGTTCAAATAACACATTTAAAAAACTAAAAAGCAACCAATTTATGCTATGCTTTTTTTTTTGTCATCACCCTCTAGTTCCCAAAGGAAATGAACTATGCTAATCCAGAGTTCGGCCAAGAGGTAAGTAAAGGTTTGACCAAGTTTGAATTCAGGTATTCTCAATCAGTTTGTCATTGACTAAAACTCGTTAACCACTTGAGCTATATAATTAGTGCAATTGAATTGAAAACTGAAAAAACCTCTTCAAACATAAGCACTTAGCAGACATGAATCAAATGAAGTGTATGAACATAACATAACTAATAAAATCATCAAAACAAAACAAACAAACAAAAATGAAGTGCATAGAAGGGGGAAAAAAAACATTAGTCAAATTTGTGAAACAAGCAAAAAAAAATTATGAAGGGAAAAACAAAAACAAACCCAGAAACCAAAATGCTTCAGACATCAAACAAAGAAGCATAAGATCGGAAAAAGTCAGAAACTTTGAAAAACCAAGCATTAACAGGTGCATTAACTTTAAAATTAGCACTGACCCAGTTGAGCATTGACAATGAAATTGAGATAAGAGAGTGATAGAGATAAAATGGTCGCAGAAACCAAGAGTTAACAAATGAAAAATGAAAATAAAAAACCAACCTTTGAAACAGTAATGGAAGAGAACAACAATGGTGTCTGTCTGGAAAGAGGTTGTCAGAGAGAGATAGAGAGATCTGAGAGAATGATGAATGAGTCCAAATTTGTGAAGAGTGAGAGAAACGAGGAAAGAGAGCTGAATGAGAAGAAGAAAGAGTTGAGAGAAGAGAAACACAGAAAGTCACATGTGCGTTATAAATGCCAAGCAACCCTTTCTTTACTTTCAAAATATCAAATAATTTTTATCAAAATTACTTTTTTATTATTGTTTAAACCGAATATCTTTACACATAACTGGATAGATTAATTTTTAAGTTGAACAGTCACCAAAAACACGTCTAGACTGATGCCAGGATTTTCAGCTTCTTAAAAGTTACGTTGAAGTGGCGTTGGGACGCGAGAATAAGGTTTCAAAACGTCAAACCAAACAGGTTCAACGTTTTATGTTTTCACAATTTTTTAGTGATTAAAGAATGAAGGAATTGGTTAAACAAAAACTAAAAATAAAATGAAGGTTTAAGATTTGGAATTTAGCATGAAATTTCTGTTTGGTTTTGTTGTTTTTGGTACATGGAGAAAAAGAAACAGGAAAAAAAATTAGACTGAAAATTGAGTCTTTGAATTTGAATTAAGAAGGAAGAGTTTTTTTTTTCTTAGTTTGGAATGGAAAACCAAACGGTAACAAAACCTAATGCGATTTTTTTGAATACCAAATATATTTTTGGACATAAGACACGTCCCTTTCTCCTTCATTTACAATATTACTTTAAAAAAATTGCTGAGTTTTAAGAATAAAAAATATTTTTTTAGTCAAAAAATAAAAATAAAAATTATTTTATATAAATAATAGCTCGTGTGATTTGTTTTACAAGAGAAAAACTAATCCATATCAATAAATATCAAGAGTTCGATACATGTTACGGTGTTAATAAAGATGAGAATTGACATTTGAATGACCTCTTTGCAAGATAAAACATACCATCTTAGCCGCTTTCTTAGAAAACTTCAAATGAGAATCGTAACAAAATCCCAAATAAGGATCTACTTTCATGTTATCTTGAGAGTGTCCGCTTGAGTCTATCAAAAAAATAACTTGATTGAAACTCAACTCCACAATCCATAAGTCACAAGGAGCCCTAATGCTTCACTGATTTTGATTGGGATAACATGTTGCAACCAAATTGTTTTAGCACCGATAAAGAGACGTGTTTGGTCTCTCAGGCAAATTCCAATTCATGTTATGTTGTGCAAAGATGGGAAAGCAACGTCAATATTACATTTAATAAATCATATGGGAGGAGCCTGCAATATTGGTTGTGTTCCTAAATTGCGAGCCGCCTCTTACTGAGCACCACATGATCGAGTAGTCCTCAGTTTCTCTGACAAGATTTTACCCCTATATAAACAATCTCAATTGGTCGCTCCACTTCATGCTCCCAAACAACAACGTTCCTGATCCACCACAAACTTCACATCATCGTAGTTAGCACACTGCAACTATCCTTTGACAAAAAATTAAATAACTTCTAGATAATTTCTCTGAAATATAAATTGTTCAGCACCAAAGGATCGATGATTATCTCTCGTGAATTAATTGAACACCACATGACTCTACTCTTCGTGCAAGGTAATAATAAATGATTTATATTTTCCAACTCACCATTGCATCAAGGGCAGACATTCGCATGTTGCACACCCTTATCACACAACGTAACAATATCGACATTGCAGCTGTACACAACATTACGAACCCACAAATATCCATTATATCCCGCATACATATCTACTATTCTATTATTACATGTAAAAATTAGAATCTTTAAAAAAAATGTAAAAATTAGAAGTAATGTGTAAATAAATTGAAGTAGCTAATAAGATGACCCACAACTTTTGAGGTCCTTTTGTTCCTCCAAGGATTGGTTCAAAGTGAGACGTGACTTCTCATCTGAAGGGTTGTATTGCCAGCACTAACAAGGCAGTACCAACATGCTCCTTCCAAAAAGTTGAGGCCCCAGCTTGGATTTTGACATTACAACATGCATGTATGTATCTATGGGTCCCTTGTGTTTATCTATCTATCTCTCCTCCCATAATCACTTTAGAAGACAAATTTTGAAACTTAAAATCCCAGTCTTTATATTCTGTATTCTATGCCGTCTTACTTTTTTTTACCAACAATTTTCATTCTCAGTGTGATTGTCATGTTAGTTTGTTTTACACCTTTTTTTATTAAATATATTTAAAGACTCTTCCCTCTTGCCTCTAAGTTTATAAAAGTATGACCATTTAAATTTAGTTTTTATTAGAAAAGTTTATCTATTTTTAGTCTCTTTTTTTTTTTTTGCAAAATATAAAAACACACGTGTATTTAATAATAGGTCATAAATCATCACTCATTCTTCAATTTAGTCTCTAATTATATAAATGCAATAAAAATTCTTTAAACTTGTTTAAAAAAGAAGTATTTAACAATATAAATAAAATATGTCAATTTAGTATTATGATGTTAGGGAGTAAGTTGATGGATTTTCATACATGTAGAGATTAAATTGATGGATTGCATATACTTTAAATTTAAGGACTAAATTTTGGATAGGTTGATAGTTAGAAACTAAATTGATACTTTATTCTTAAAAGTTTGTAATTTTGTTGGGATTAAACATATATTTAACGTTATTCTTTTTAAGTTGTGAAATGTCCATGCATTTTTGTAAGAAAAAAAAATGTTCGTGCATGTATAGAAAAATTATGGATATGGAATATGTCCTACCTACGAAACTTCATAACATCCTTCTATAGCAACTTATTTCTACATATCTATATTTTAACTATTTTTTATCTCGTTATAACTCATCGTTTTTACCCATCTTCTCTTTCCTTTCATTCCATTACTTTTTTGTTGGCAAAGGATGCTTGTGGGGGAGGATCCAACTCCAAAATCATCTATAACCTATTCTGATGTTAAAACTTCCAGTTTTTTTGTTACATAAAAATTTGGAGAGATGGCATTGGAGGGGCTCAGCCTATCAGTCTAAGGGACTAAATTAATGTCCATTTTCCAATTTTGTTTAAATAGTTTGACTTTAAAAAAAAAATAGTACACACTTCATATCACAGTGAATTTGCCAAAATATAAACCATTATGATTTTAAAAAAGTTATAAAGTTTATCTTCTATTAAATCACAATAGCTTACTGTAATTTTAATAAAATCATCGTGATATCTAACATGCACTAAAATATGTGTATGATATATTCAACATTTGACTATAATACGTTAAAAATAAGGAAAACTATATTGTAACATCAAAAATTTAATGTTAAACACAATGTCATTTGATTTTTCTTCTTCCGATAAACTTCATTCTTAAACTTTGTAGAAATAATATCTATAGTCTAATGAAAAACAAAAATATCTACAATCTATTTTATTTTTTTAAAATCTAACAGCTAAAGGTGGAGTAAAAAAAAGGTAAAGTTGTAGGTAGGCAATACATTGCCCACGTTGCCGGCCTTAGCATGTAAAATGAAACAAAAGTGTTTATCTTGTGATTACAAAGTGAGTGACAAAACATGGACTAATTAATGTGAATTTATAACACTCACGAGAATAGTTACTTTAGCTTAATTTCACATCCATTGAGCTATATTGTGCAATAATCACTTCCTTGTTTCGACATACTAATGGTGTGTTCGGATCCACGTTTGAAAACCACGACAACTACAAAACCGCATCCCAGTGTCATATTTTGCCGTGAATTCAAGAAGCTATGAATTTTGGCTTAGATGTGTGTCTATTGGTGTTTCGATGTGGAATCAACAAACACTCACTAAAAGTAGTTATAAAAGCCAAACTTTGAAGTTACTCTACACCAACAACGAGAGGAGTACTGTTATCCATAACATAAGGGTCTTCATTGACAATTAAGACAAGCATGAAAAAGTTGGAGAGAAACCCTATTAAGTCTTGACTCTTCAATTGGGTGGACCAATTGAAAGGAGAAAAAAACACGTAAAATGATTGTGATTTCAAGCTTTGATTGAAATGACCAATAGTTGTTGGCAAAGATAGTTTGGTAACCACTTTGAGAATTTTTGTTTTGGTTAACGAAACTTGTTCTAGCGGAAATGATTGTGATTTTCATTAGAAATTTGCGTGTAGAAATCTAGATTTAAAAATGGTAAAAAAATCTAAACAATGATAATTAATCATTGCTCCTTTAACATGAGCTCTTTATTATTTAAACAAAGCTACTGCAAATGATGGAATTGATGTACACAATATACCATTTCTTCATATTGAGAATGACTGGCCTGTATGCAAAGAGAAATGTAAACAATGTACTCTTTCATTATTTCTCAAACTATCTCTCTATTATTGAGTGAAGTCCAATTTTAACCTCATACTTTTTAGTAGGACCATATGAAACTTCACCACCGATAGTAAAAGAAAACTAAAAACAAAATATGAAATAGTACAATTTTCATTGAGCAATACTACCTCTCACTGTCACTCAATGAGGTAATCAGAAACAGCAAGTTCAATTTTGGAAATGAGGTAATCATTGATTGATAACAGAGCCTGATGGCCCCAACCAAGTGAAATCTTTTCTGCTAACAGTACATTCAAATTCAATGAATGGTGCTTCCCTTGCACTTTCTTTGCTGTTAAATATTAATCAGCAAAACAACCAGTTCTGTTATGCACCACAAACAAAGGGAACAAACTAAATAGGACTAGTACCATGAGGAGTAATAATCAAGGAGCACATGACATTCTATGAGATCGTGTATTATAGGATTTGTACATTACACAGAAATAAACGAGGCCAGTTTGAACCACATCCCAACCGGAACTGCGAATCGTGGCTGTTTATTAACATCTCACACAACAAATGACAAGGCATTACTAAAATGCAAAGGAGAAAAATACATGCACGTTTCTTATAAAAGTCGAAAATTACTAACTAGAATTTATCCCCTAGCCTATAAGAGGATTGAGCTAAAAGCCTAAAACTTGTTGACCTTCTCTTGAAAAAATGATTATTCAAATATTAGCCCATCTAATTTTGGGCTGTACATGAAGGGTTGCGCATGGGCCAAAGCCCCTATAAAACTAAAATATTCTATTGCTAACTCGACTTTAAGAACCCCAAGTTGAGAGTTCAAACTCAAGCATCAACTACAATAACAAAGAATGATACAATACAATGAACAAATTTGTGACATCTTAAAAGGCTTAGGTGGGGTTTAACTTAAGACTTCAGAAAACTTTTACCATAACACCTTAATTTCTCCATGGCAACACGAATTTTCTCTGAAAGTGTAGTGTACAGATATCGTTGTGCTGCCTCATCCAAGCCATCGGAAGTTCTGGGCCACCCGATAGTAGGGAATGAATCATTCTGAGACTGGACAATAGCCATTTCACTCATTGCTGGAAGGTCAAATTCAATTGGATCGCCAATAATTATGTTAATCTTCTTATTGCATAATGGTAAAGGAGGCCGTCTTCCAAACATATATTTCTCTGGCATCACCTAGAAAACATAAGCAGAAATTTACATTAGAAGCCAGAATAAGCATAACAAAATTAAAATTTAGTATACAATTCCACAATGTGATAGCGCAAAAACATGCACAGAGACCGTGATGAAGATACTTGCATAGTAACGGTTAGGCATATGCAGCATTTTTTAAACAAGAATCATAAGAGCAATGGCAGAATCAAATCTCTTATGCAGAACATAATTAAAAAAATATAGAAAAAGAGTCAGAAATCTTCGAAACCGCTCAAGTTTCCAAATATGCATCACAATAGCATTAAGACAATTGCAGATACCGTCATGCAGAGAAAAAGGATTCTTGTACGTGTTACTATGAGCATGGTGCCTATTGGATAACCAATTGTATGCTTAAGATATATTAAGACAATTATAAAAATACATCAAACATTGTGATGAAGTTATTTCTATAACTTAACAACAATATTATCTTAATCTTTTGATTGGTGAATGTTCAATGGGCATATGCTCATGAAAGAATTGCTCCTTCAATAATTCTCACTAGTAACAATCCTTTGATCTCTAATCTCTTGCAATAGATAATAACAAGAATTTATATAAGCCTTTTGTTACGACAAATTTATAATGTATTGAAATCCTTGAGAAGAAAGCAAGCATTACGAAAAAAATCCTGGCAAGATCAAACTTAAAATGTGTAAATTACAATGCCAAATAATTAGAAAATGACAGGACATACATCAAGGCTTATTAACTCATGTTCAACTCTTCATTTAGTCCTTGAAACAACGACACATACTCATAACTATCCTCTCAGTTCTAATTCAAATGACTATTTTGCATCATAATTTTATTGGGCATATTAAAATTGAGTTCCTTGTAAGAAAATATTGCTGATTTACAAGATTCGAATTCTGCAATTCCAAATGTCTAACAACTAAATACAATGACTTTACATTAGACTCTCTTACTATAACAGACAAGATCAATTAGAAGTGCTAGTGCAACAAATGATATATAAGGCAATCCTAGAACTCCAAAGGTATTAGAGGAAAGAGGAATGCTGCAAGTTACCTCATGAAAACCATGATGAACAATTGGCAATACAATCGGAGTTATAGGTGCACGAACAATTAGACTAGCAGTTCCCCATTTCAATCGCCTTATAGGTGCATCGTCTTGATGAACCTTTCCTTCTGGAAAAGTATGCAGCTGCAATAGCAAAATTCATAAATGTTGTGTCAGATAAGATCTGCTGTACCAGTACAGAAAATTTTCCATTTGGGGTACTAAAATGCAATATCAATCTTTTTAAAGCAATAGTTTCAGAAACTTCTGAAACTTGGTATCTTTTAGTTCTGGTATATTAAATTACTGCATGCATCTCCATAGAAGTTGCATGCGGAGATCAAGTGTGTACCCTGCCAAAACGTAACAGAGGAGTACAAGTGACCAGAAAATAGTGTACCCAAAAGGATTGGTTAGCAAGAACCAGTTTCCAAAAATATCCTCCCTGTGTTATTTAGGAGATTGGAAAGAGTTGAAAGAACCAATTGAAGTTAACACAAAAACGTAAAATAAAAAGCAAGGAAAGATGATATGATTGCTAACGAGACTCAATTGTGGAAAGTCAATGTCATCCAATTTTCTATAGCTTTTGTTCTTAATCAATTGTCAAACACCCAATTGTCATGCAAATCAAACAGTCAAATAAAACATCGAAATATGGTAGACTTATGAATCTAAATAACAGATTAAAAAAAAAGGGGAGACGGTTTGGTCCTTCACATCCCCCAAACCCGTCTATCCTATACTTCTATTAACTACTTGTGGTATGGACGCCAATCACCCAATGTTTGAGAGTAGAGAATAGTTGATGAAGTCTTTTAGAAAATAATCAGCTTCTCATTGAATTATATATAAATTGAAAATATCATTAAGCGATAAAAAAATCTGGTGAAGTTGAGGCGTTAAACACTCAAAAACACAATAAAACTCAATAACTCACCCACATTTTAAAAGATGAACAGCCAGAATGACAGTTTATTGAAATGTAAAAGAATATTTTATTTTCACTAAAAATAGGAAAAAAAGCTTGAGCTTGATTTGACTAAAAGGAAAATGTGTTCCCACTAAACCACGGTGGCTTCTTTTACAACCTCATAATTTTCTTTTTATGAAAGAAACACGCATTCTAAAGTCTAAACTCTACTCAACCATGACACACAAGGAAAACTGTTTACCAAATAAAAAGGAAAACCAACACTGATCAAGCTTTGTAGAGATTTACTATAAAAAGGTTCATTTTACACTATTTGAAAATAAAGTAAATAGAGATTTATTTCCTTTTTTGCACCTATACTCTTCTCCAATTCTGCCCATAAATGCATCATAAAAAATAAATGCAGTTAAAGTTTCTTATCCATGGCAGAAAATGGTTGCTAGAGCTTTGATTTGGTGTCTAAGAATTCTCAAGGAAAATATTGAAAGCCTATAAATAAAAAGCACTCATAGAGCATAACACGAGAAAAATTATTCACTTCCTGCTACAAAAAAACCTCTCCTGAATATTCATTCTCATTATAACACCTTTTGGTTGTTAAACAGTAAGTAACGGACTCCCACTAGGCCCATGCTAACCACTTTCTTAGGCCATCTTGTGTAGACCTTACCTTTCAAGTGTTTGGCCCATGAGATAACAGGTCTCTACTATCTGTCCGCTAGGATCACATCTCATATTCTGGCTACTAACAGAAAATTAGACTCGAAAAACATGCAGCCCATTTAACATCAACAACCGAGAAAAAGCAAGAACAATAGAACTCTTAGGTCTTAGCAATACTAGAGGGTCATAATAATCAAAACATGATATAAATTACCCAAATTATCATCGTAAAAGAGTTATGCTTGTGTGGAGGGAAGAAGGTATTAAATGTTACATAGATACCCATTCTCCATCATTTAAGCGCCCAAGCGCTTCATTCATGTGCTCTTGATAAATCCCCCCACCTCTTGTAATAGGTATGCATTTCCCTGCGAATGTTACCATTTTAGAAACAACAAAACTACAATAATCTACAAAAGCATAGAAAAGTTTTCAGGATATTTTGATGCGTAAATCAATAAGCTAAAAACCAATTACACTAAATAGTAATAGATCATTACATTGTAACCTTCCAATTAGTCCAAGTTTAGTTTTGCAAAGCGAAATGGACTTAATTCAATGCTACTGAAGCATAGACAATGTACAAAAGGACTTCATCTGAAGTACTACAGTGATTGGACAAGCACAACCTAAATTCAAGCAATTGTATCAATGAAGAATGCCCTTGATTTCAAAATTTGTTCTATATAACAAATCGTCACCAATTTTGTTTTTTTTATATAACTCATGATTAAATTTCACCATAATAGTCAAGGGTTGAGAAACGCCGATACCCTTTCTTTGTTAGAGCATTCTAGCAGGAAGGTAAATTACCCACGTGTTCCTATCCCATCCTATCTTATCAGGGAAAACGACATTTTATTGATACCATTTCTCACACATGTTTTCAATCAAGAACAAATATAAATTTAAGCTAAACAAAGAAAAAAGCCAGACCAAATAGACCTTTATTATTCTTGAGTAATTGAACCTATCTTCTTGATGCACACACTCAACTATACATTAACATGGTTAATAAAATACAACAAGAGAGCATTTGGATAAACAACTTAATTAAGTGTTTGCCATGTAAGAGCTTATGTATAAATTGTTTCAATAATCGAAGCAGTGATGTCAATTGGAGATCATGGAAAATATCAGTTTGTTCAAATTCAACTACGCTACAATGCAATAGCGCCACTATAGCCGTTGTTTGACAATACTTTGTACTAAATAAAGTATAGAATATTGCGGAATCTTAGAAATTGTATTGGACCTAACTCATCCTTACAAAACCGGCTTGTAAGGTGAGTGTTGTCCATGCTTTATAAACACTACACAGACCATATCTCTAAGCAGAGTGGGGACTAAATCCATCCTTTCAAACCCAAAACAATGAAGATAATGGAGGCTGCAATGAAGGCTGAATTTCCAACACAAAACAATAGCTATTTTTTCAAATTCCACTACAAAATATAGTCAAATAACGGCTCCCATGGTAGCACTATAGCAATGTAGCGTAGCAGAATTTGAACAAACCATTATTTTTCATGACGACGACGTTGAAATCAAACTAACTATACATTACAAATCAAATTAAAACTAAACTTACCAGTGCGAAAAACGTATGAATAAAGTGGATTTCTAAAACAAATATCTTCAGCAGCAAGAACCCATCTAGCTAACTTAGTATCAAAGATAGGAAAACCCTTAAATCCCCACATTGCTGGATCATCCAAACTGCAACAACAACAACACCATTTCCAATCATCATTACAAAAACTAAACAATATCAAAACAAGAGAGAGAAACTAGAGAGAGAGCTGACGTGGACATGTGATTGCTGACGGTGATGAGGGGGATGCCTTTGGGTCTGGAACGAACGAGATGGAGGAGAGTGTCGGCGTTGTGAACGGAGGTTGTGTTGATGAGAGATGAGACTGTTTTCGCGAAGGAACCCACTGCTGCTATTACCACTTTGCGTGGTATGCCGTGGAGGTGCTCGGACCTCGCCGCCCACTCCATCGTCCGCCGCGACATTTTCCCACCGCCCCCCGCCGACACAGCAAGAGTCGGAAGTGATTCTCAAGTAAATATGAATATGAAAATTTGGTCAAACTCTCGTTTTCACTAGTGATTTATTTATTAAAAAAATGGCCAAAATTCTAGCACCAAAAAAGAAAAATAAAAAAGACAAAACTTATGTCTTAAATGCCTTAAAAAACTTATGCATTAATAATAAAAAAAATGAAAAAGAAAAAACAATTTTTTTTTTTTATAATAAGAGAAAATAAAATAAGAAACTAACCAATTAAACAAGGGAAGGAGATACATGAGAAGTTTTGGTCAAGAATAAGTTAAGGAGTATGGGATACTTCCTCTCAAAAATCCCTTAAAAAATCCTGATTTTGCTTCTTGGTTTTAAGTTAACTCATACATAGTAGCTTTTATATTTTTCAATGAAATTGTGTAGGAATGTGAGAGTTTACTTAAAACTAAGCATCTTACCTGTCATTGAGTAGAGACAAAGTGTTGTCGGATAATAAGTCTTTCTTAAAACTCTTATAATTTTGAAGACTAAGGTTTTGCGTTTAAACTTTTAAGTCCTTTTCACTTGCATTTTCTTTACTGTTCTCTGTCGAAAGACATCACCTTCATAACAAAAAACAATTTTATTCATCTTGGTCATAAAGCAACATATGAATATGATGAACATTCATGTATTTTCTAAAAAAAAAGATTGCACAACATGCCATAAGATTTCTGATTTGATCATGCTTGTAATAATCAAAGTTAGTCATTTTTTTTTTTTTACCAAAACCACCGGTAAACACCCGCATTTAATGTTATTGTTAATAATTTTGCTTAAATTCATGTCATAAGGATTACTTCTATTTGGAATACACATTCGGTCACTATTGTAAGCAAAAATCAATTATCTTTTAAATAGGTCACAAGCGAGAAAAAATAATTTACCTTCCCCAGCTTGCTTTTGGATCCTTGAATGTGATTGTAACTTTTTTGAATCTTTACCAGGGTCGTTCCTATAAAATTAGAGGCTCGACTCTAACATTAAAAAAAGGCCCCTCATAAAATAAAAACAATTTTTTTAAAAAAAAGAGCAAGCCTTTATTCATACTGAAAATAAGATCCAATAAAAAATGGTCATCATTGTAACTAACACAAAAATGATCAATATTGTAATCAATAAAATTAACAAAAGATTTTAAAGGAATAATTTTATCAACCTTCTACGTTGTTATTTTCTTAGCTTATACTTAGGCAAAAAACTAAAGTTTATAATGTTATTTGAGTACTACTATTGAGGTCATGCTCAAAAAAAAAATTCAATTAACTAAAGAAGCAAAATAGAGGTTCTGGGTGTTGAACCATTGACCTGAGACATGCCAAAACGCACGTGGACCACTACAATATATCTACAAAGCTTACTTTATTGATGCATTTTTAGGATATAATCACTTTCTACGTGCAGCATATTTAAAAATAATAATAATTTGGGCTCCAAAATTTTGGAGGCCCAACTCAGTAGAGCTGTTTACACCCCTCATGGTCGGCCCTGATCTTTACCTAACACTCCTTGTGTCGGCTCCGCTCATTAATATATTTCATTTTGTCTTTTTTTTTTATAAAAAAAAATGCTTAAAGTTTAAGCTAGTATTTACTCCTCCTCTTAAATTTTAGACAAAATTCATCACCGATCACTAGGGTCAAATATGTCTTTTAATTTTTACTTTGATACTTTTCACTGCGGTGTTTTCATTGAAGAAAATGGAACAAGGAAAGAAAGGTTCACTGCAACAAGTTCGAGACCCAATTGAGCGAATTCAAATTGGTTTTCAAACTCGCTACAAAGACTTAGAAAATGGTTTCAAGCTTTTGCTCTCTAAACAGTCCTTCGTCGTTGAAGCCGCCTTTGTCACCGCCACCTCCGCCGCTAAATTTTTCGCTATTGGTTGTTTTGCTACTCTTACTGTTGGCCCAACTCTCGTTATGAATACGTCTTTTAACCTTCAAACCCAAACCATGAATCCTCTTCAACGAGTTAGGGTTTCAAAAAAGGCCTGTAATATCATATAAACAATAAACCCTAACTTACAGGCCTTTTTTGAACATCCTTTGATTCCGGCTCGGAATCTTGCTATTTTTTTATTTTTTTTAAAGAGTTTACATTAAGATTTTGAGTTTTTTCAACATGAATTACATCAAAGTTGTTAATCTGCCACCTATCTCAAAAGATGGGTCAAATAAACCATGATAATGTAATTAAGGTGTTACATCTCAAAAGATCGATTCATGCAGCCAACCCCATCTGCAGTCTCATATGGACTACTCTTTGCAATGACTCAAGCTTGGTGTTCCGAGGTGAGCACGAACAAAATGCATCTTTTTGACAGCTTTGTAAACCAAAATTATCTTGTAGTACCCCCATTTCGTCTGTGGTAAACATAAATGCTGCACTAGGAATGGATAACAGTTGGTCACCCTTGGAGTCCTAGAGCAGTAGAGCCTACCCTATGCCAAATCTATGTCGACTAAGGCTTATATTTACCAAGTCAACCGGGGCTATGTAAAATATAAATGTCATATTTTCGGCCATCCATCGAAAAAGCCTTGCAGGGCCTATTAGGCAGGTGTGTGTGTGTGTGGGTGTGTGTGTGTGTGTGTACAACATCAGATCTTAGACTTACGGATCCATTTAAAGGTGTAAACATTTTTGCCTATGTATAGAATTTATTTTACAATAGCACCATGACCTTGAAAGCCTTATTGCAAGATGAGTTTATGGGAGATGCACTAACGATTTAAGATCTATTTCTTTCTACTATACTATCTATTACGGTATGGTAAAAATGGAATGTTTTACTTAAAAAAAAAAGAATCAGATCCCAATAAGAACCTATCATATTGCCATGCAAGTCTACATTATAACCGATTTTTGAAAATAACTGTCAAATACTCAATTCATATTGGATGTCAGTGTAAAACTAGTTTACATGGCAGTGCATATCTCCTTTTCTCTTTCTAGATAAACTTTCTAAATAGGCTTTTAGGCGATGCCAAAGTTTTACAAATCTGGAGCGTAGAATCGTACGGTTCCACGATCTTGCCACCCCTTTCCGTGCTCGTGAGTGGCCGGAATCGAAAATTGGTGGGAGCGACTTGGATCGCCGCGCAAAGGTGTGAGATTGGTAGAAACGAGCGATTCTGCAGACGTTGTTTGTGGTACGCCTAGGTGTGTTTCGCGGGTTGGGTATGTGACCCGGTACTTTAAAACAATACTGCCTTGAAAAAAAAACTAAAATACCATGTTCAAGACACGTGATAGGCTGCGACTTTCAGTTTCTAACTCGCTATTTCCCACTACGCCTATTAATTTACTGTTTTGCCTTCTTTTTTCTATTGTTTTTTTTTTGTGATGTGGTTTTGCTTTCATTTCTATTCTTTTTTCTTTTCTTTTTTTTTTAACTTTCTCTACTCTTTTTTTTTTGTGCTACTTTCTTGTCTGTTCTACAACTTGTTTTTTTGTTTTCAATATAATGTGATTTAAAAAAGTAGACACATAATAAAAAATATAATAATAATCAAAATTTGTACTAAAAAAAACTAATGATTATAATAACAAAAATAGTCAAAGAAAATAATGTATGATGTATTATTTTTTAATTAATAAGTATACAATTTGTTTGATCATTTACTGAGTAGTTGTGGTGTTTTAAAGTGCTTTTCCATTCTGACTACCTTGATGTCTAGGTCTTATATCTCTTGCATCTTTCAATTTTCATGTTGGCGACCTCAGTGAATGTTTGTTGATTATTAACAAATTTTTGTGGTTAATCGTTGTTGGGTTTCTTCTATCACCTGTCGTTAAAATTTTTAGACATGGTTAATTGGCCGTTTTCCAAGTGAGATGTTCTTGCCTAGATTCGTTGTTATATGTATTGCCGATTTTTAGTTTGGTGCCCCCTTAACCCATAGCATTTATTAAACTATACTTTAATCATGCAGATAGATGATATGCATGATCTCCTACCTCCGAACTATAAGTGGTGAAAACATAGCAAATGAGTTTATTATGCTTTATGTTCCATTGTTTTGTTGTTGCAGTGTATTTGATAAAATTTGGTTAACTAGTCATATTTTGATTGCCCTGAAACGCAAATGGGGTCAAAAGCAAATTATGGTGCATGGATTTGTTTACTTTAAATAAGATAAGTCATTGTTTGTGGAAGAATTATAACTTTTAAATAAGATAAGTCGTTGTTTATGGAAGAATATTTTTTTTTTTTAAAACTCGATATTCGATCTAAGAATCGACTAAGTCATTGTTTATGGAAGAATTATAACGATCGATTATTCGTAAATTCTATCAAATATTATAGATGATGCATGTGTTCCTTAAAAAAAAAAGACTATGGCTCGCTTTTAACAATACTACAATAGCATTAGCAACCGTTAATGGAAGTGAATTTCCAATGTTGCGATTCTGAGTGTTGTATGACACTCCTTAAAAAAACTTAGCAGCAGGGATGGTTCTCCGCCAAAATATGAAGTCCCAATAGGGGGCGTGAAATTTTTATAATTTTTGTCGTTGTGGTGGCCGGGGTTTGAACGCTTAACATTGCATATATTATGCATTGTCTTTATCAAATTGCTAACCTTACGAGGATGAAATTTTTATAATTTAGGATACGACTAAGATATTAGATAATTTTTTTATAATAAAATTTATATGTATGTAAAATAATGAAAAGATATATGGATTGTTTTTTCTTTATTAATACATAGTTATAAAGATCATAATTTCCAAAAATAATACTTGTGGTCGGTGTAAATCATAACCTATTTTCATACCTATGATGTTAGGATATCAATAAAAGTGTCGTTGAAAGAATTCAATGTTAATTTTGTTTAATCTTGACTGATTAAGTGTCTATTATCTTCTCTATCATTACCACCATTCACAAATATCATATATTTTAGGTATGTTTATCGACGAACAACTCTGACTTATTTAGACCTTGGATTTAATCATCTAAATTTACACTAAATTCTCACAATCTTGTCTCACTTTCATCTACCTTCTTTTTTAGAATATGTATCCCTAAAACATCTTATAAGCAACTGCAAAGTATTTTATAAATATTTGATAAAATAATTTTAAAAAAATTTAAAAACTAATTTTGATACTTCGTGGATGGTTCCGTCATAAAAAGATACTTCTTGGGTGGTTATCCACAAAATATTGGTATCATATACGACTACGTCTCTATTTTGGAGTATCTAGACTTCAGATGTACATAAACTCACTATTTTTAAGAACAAAACAATCAATTTGGTCCCTAAACTATCGGTGTCTTGTCATGTAGTCCCAAAACTATTTATATCAGCTTAAAAGTCCTTAAACTATGTAAAAAAAATACATCAATTTTGTTAACCAAATGACTAAATAGATTGACAGGAGAATAATTTAGGAATCTTTTAGTTGATTTTAACAATTTATGAACTATATTTATGAGAAAGTGATAATTTATAAACTAAATTGACTGTTTTTTCTTATTTTAATCACTTAGTTCATAAGAAACAACATTTATGTAATTCCGTAGAAACTTCAAGCACACAACAATATTTGGAAAGCGAGAAACAATTCCAACTTTTTAAGGAACTATAGCCTCAATGAACTAAATTGTCCCCGTTGGATTTAGGAGACTCGTTTTTTGACTCGTCATACAATTCTTGGGTGGGATTTGCTCTTTAGACACCTAATAATTGCTCTTTAGACATCGTTGAGGGTATTTTTAATAGTTTGAGGTGCCTATGAGTAATTACTAGATGTATAAAGAGCAAATTTCTTTTTGGGTTTATTGGCAGCTTTTGGTCCATGATCAATATTTTGTAGCAATAGTCATGAACTTCACATAACGTACAATGAAACTTTTTGTGAACGGAGATACTCAACACTAACATATTATTATAGTTGAGGCGACCATTTAGTTGGCTTTTCGTATCATAAAATGTTACATTTTCATTGATCATAAACAAATTTGGTTTGCCGCTTATAGTAGTAAACTGCAACTATGTTAGAATTCATTTTAACCGGGTAAGATGGTTTATGAATGATCATGAATCAAACACACAAATTTATATAAGTTTCAACACATTCTAATCTACATGAACTGTCGATGCATCCTAGACCATATATTAGTATTGTGTTTTATAAGTTCAAATTCTATAGCCTGGACATATAAATTTACGTATTTCTGGTGTTCGGGTTGTAAAGTCTAGATGTGTAAAACATATTTTTCATAAGTTTTGATTATGTTAGATTCTAAAGTTTTAAAAGCATAAAGATTATAGAATCTAAATATGTAAAAGGTTGTGAAGTCAGTTTAAAAGTCGCATAAAAATAGTATTTGGGCATGTAATTAGTTATTCGTTCAAGTTAATTTATACAATTTGCTTGTAACTCAAGACCAAATATGTTAAAATAGAACAAAATATTACAGAAATACAAATCCTACTATGTCTGCCATAGACTTCATCCACCTCTGCCAAAGCACTACTAGCCTCCCTGAGGATATCATATCACACACAACATTCCATATTGGGGTATCCCTCTGTATAGCCTTTAAACTAGGTGACAAGTTTCTGATACACATGCATTGTGAGACCAAGTATGTTGTAGGACCTCCATCCTCTTTTTCCACAACCTCTAGAATATCATAAAGGCCAAATTTAGATCCTCTAGAATACATACTGCATTAATGTGAGCCACTTTAGCTCGACCGGGGAGCCAAGAGACATTGAAGAAGTTTTAAGAATGACATCTAGAGTTCAAGCTCTGGAACCCTGGAAACTAATATAACTACTTACTAACATTTGCATATTCAACAAACATGATGCATTAGGCATTTTAAGGAATAATGTACATTGCAGCTAATTGATATTTACACTGAAAAACACGCGCACACACACAATGCACATTGATTGTATACTTCAGCTTAGAGTGATAAGAATGTTTATAATTAATTGAATAAGAAAAATAAAACACAGCAAGAAAGTGCATGGCCTTGCACTGAGTTGTTCCCCACTGTTGACAACATCGTAAAAGAAAGAATAACAGGCACAAAAGTTTTCAGCAAAACACAGATACTGGTCTTTTTTCCTGGATTCCCCTGTAACCTAAACAAATGAAGAATATGCACATCACAATTTGAATCAAGGGCATGAATGATTCCTTACATTGTCATGCAAATTTGCAAAGCCAACAATATTAATATCTTTTAGCCAAGTATTAGCTGCAACCAATGAAGCAAACACAGACACGAACCTGACCCTGACACGTAAATGACATTAACACGAAAAAGCTGATACAATTTGAGAAAATGAAATTAATTTCCAAAGGTGTAAAATTGATTTTAACATGTTTGGATGTTCTCATGTAAAATTGATTTTGCCTCCAGAATTTTTAACTTGAAGTTACAATTTGGAGTTTTTGCCTCTAGAATTGATTTTTAGCTTCTAATTTTTTGTTCAACTCACTTTTATCATATCGATTTTACACAATCAATTCCTTCAAAAACTTTTTTTGTCATCGCAAAACCAAAAATACAATAAGTAACCACACATGTCTGTGTTTGACATCGACAAGTGTTGGACACTGACATACCGTCAATCTAAAGTGTCAGCATTATATTTTGTCAAGTATTTCAAAAAATGTGTGTATAAGTAAAAACACATATACATGATCTTTAACCTAGTTTTACACTATTCAATTGAAACGGATTCTAAATCTGTTGAATATAAAAGACAAGAAAGAAAAAAGCAAGGGTAGATGCAAAAGTGAAACCTGAAATATAAACCTTCGACTGGGGTTTCCAGAAATCTTGTTAACACCTCTTTGGTTTCCACACATTTCTTACCAAATAAGAAATGTAATCTGTTTTTGTTTATTTTTTTTAACCAACAAAGCATATAAGTTTCAAACACAATAACAACTTATGCTATATTAGTTAAGAAAAATAAAATCAAAAAAATAAATAAAAGGGAAGAAATAAAAGGGAAGCAACTTTATATGAGAAGCATGTATATCTAACATTCATAAGTAGAGACAATCGCCGTACAAGTCGATTTCAATGACGACCTATGCAGCCTCTTGAAAATCGAAGCTGGCATTCATCTTTATTTCTCATGAATGAAACCGTGACATTGATTGTATAGAGTCTCACTGGGACAAGAAGATTCGTGAGCTTATACTGTTGCTAAAGCTTCCAGTAATTTTTGGGTATTAGTCCGTATGGATTTTTCGGTATTTACCCATCATAATCAAAATATTTCCTAAAAAGCTACCTCAGTTCCCATATGCATTTTTAGAAAACCAAATATATCTAGATGCACACCATTCTAGACGTGGAAAAACAATGTTGGCCAGAATTTGGTACACCTGAACTCATTTGGGTTGTTTTCATATATGTTGGGGGATAAAGCATCTATCAAATCAATTTTTTTTTCATAAAACAAGGCAGTCAATTAACTCCAAATGTTTTGGTCAAGTAGTAGAAAGACAGGTCTAACACGCAGAGGTCTCGTGTTCGAGCTCCGTTGGCGCCCTTGCAAGGAACTAAATGTAGTATTCTTTGAACCCTAAAATCTTCTTGCCATGGACCGAGACACCATCCTCTCACTTTAAATTTTTTATTATAAAAAAAATGCACTCAATTGATTATTCCCTATATGCAAAGATTCTGTTTTACTCTATAGAAGACTAATAAATAGTTGCCAAAACTTACAAATTCAAAAACACTCCCACATAATATTCATAAAAAGTTTTGAAATATAAAAGAAATACAACACTATACATGATGGAAATGCATTTTTCGTATAGATGTTCAAATGCGTTCTTCAGAGACATATTCCTTACTTAAGGAGATAATTTGCAAGCAAAATGCAACTAAATATAATTATTTATTAATTTTTTGACAAGGACTAAATATAATTATTAGATGTATAAGATGTGAGCATTGTAGTATTATGTTACAACTTCTCCCAGTGGTTTATGTTTCTAAGTGTTTTTCTTGGCTATCATTCACTTTCGAAACAAGGGGAGATTCTATTAAGTAATGGTGATTTATAAGTCCAAAAAATGGTATGAGAACAAAGTCACAAAATAATTTATCTTAGTAGTTTGATGAGCTTCTCATGCTCAATGAACTCGGGTGCTTTGAAGGCTTACGATCAGCGGAAACCTGTACAGTCGAGGCAGAACATGGAGACATCAGTAGCCACTGCAGGAGAGTGGTAAGGAATGATGGAACAAGAGTGCTCATTCGTGCAAGGAGGCTTGTGAAGAAATTTGATTTAGAAGTGAGATCCGGAGAAGCAAATTAGTTTGGAATTAAACATATTCTTGCCAGCTCTTCTTCAGCCTCCGCAGTCATCTCCACGACAAAAACTGAAATGCCGGGACATGTACAAACCCTTATAATTTGCAGTGAATATTAGAGAGAAATAACACATGGTATGGACCCAAAAATATCCTTTAGTGAACAAGAATGATTACTGATGACAGTACAATGCCCAGAAAATTTGCATCTTCAATTGATTGGCCAACAACTCAGCCTGCCATAAAATTTGGAGATACAAGTGCAATCCAAAAATTACAAACATCGAAGAAATGGGTGGAAATCTTATTAAGCACGGGAAGGCTCTTGCACTAATAACTCCAATATAAATATAGAAAGAACAATTGACAAAAGTATGCATGTGCTTTACTAGTATTTACCTATAAGGCTAACTATTCTTATGTTACAAAAAGAATGCCTATAAATAATAGATAAAGCAAAACTATCGGGGAAAAAAAATGTTTTTCTATATAAAAAAGAAACATTTGAGAAGATATTATCATACCAATGTCCAGAAGATGACGCCCTAAACCTTCACCATGTGTGCATCAGCCACTGACGAACTCAAGTCTTCTCGAGATTGCGATCTTCTACTCTGCAGATGCATCTGACTTCTGTGGGGCTTCCAGAAGGTCCCTATATTACTACTGTCAAACGGCATCTGCCCTAAATTGGTAGAGGAATAACTGTGCGAGACACTACTAGCTGCCGGGTAAAAGGAAGATTCCATCATCTGGATGCCTGCACTGTTATCACCAAGACCATGTCCCAGGCTAAATGGTCTATCTTGTGAACCTGCAATAGTTGGGCTGAGTGGTGTCTTTGTTCTTGACTCTCCTGCAATAACATTATCTTCAAAGCTCAATCATAAAGAATCATTTCCAATACTCTCAAATTATCACCTGAAATTTTAAGAGTTTAAACAGAGGGATTTGTGAAATGCTTGAGTGTGGAATTAGCACTCAGCAAATTTTATTATTATACCATACCCCTTTACAACATATTACATGTTACATTTACAAGGAAAATAAATTCAAGTTCAATTTCCCAAAGTGCGTGGATTAAATCACAGTGCATGAATCTACATATTACATGAGCGTAAGGCTTTAAATGCTGCTATTCCCGGCAACCATCTAACTTGCGCTCGCCCATCAAACCAGAGCATATATAAGCTTTTTTTTTTTTTTTTGAAGGAAGCATATATAAGTTAAATGCCCAAGTTTGCATCAAATATATTGAATCTGGGATCCTCTTATAGACTCTGTAATTTTAGCTTCATCGTCTTATATTGCAGTAATTCAAAAGGAATTTGACTCTGCTCCTTCCGGTGGAGATTTCAGGTTTTTCAGGACCAATAGAAGATTGATGAAAATCTTTAATGGACTTGGTAAAGTTCTGTGATGTGTCAGACACAAACATGCAGCCACAACCCCTTGGGGGACTACTTCCCCCATTGCCTATACTGGATCTAATATGAGAAAATTTATCTTTAAAGATTTTATTTAAGACTTCCTAAATCCAAAGGATATGGAACTATTTTTGCGATAGTAGACTGGTTGTCTAAATATGTTCATTTCATCTTATTAAACACCCTTATATAGCCAATATAGTGGCTAATATGTTTGCTACGGAGATTATACGGCTTCATGAAGATTTAGTTGCTAATATGTTTGCTAATATGTCCATCACTAATTTTTTCCTAACCATAACTGCCATCGGACGGTTACTTTTACTGTTTCCTATGCGGTCTCATGCTGATTCCATTAGTTCTTCCTATCACCCAGAAGCAAACTGAAGTCTTAAGCAGGTGCTTCGAGAGCTATTTGAAATGTTTAAACTGCTGAACAACAAATAATTTGGGCCCATTGGGATGAATTATAGGCCAAATTCCAGAATGAAATTTCATCTCAACTTTCCGTTGAACCCTTTTTGAGTATTCTATGGCAGAAAGACTCCTATTGTCACTCAGTTTCTTAAGTAATAAGACTATAGTTAAGGCAGTGGGGAGAAAGTATTAGATAGAAGAGAACATAGTCATCGATCCTGAATAAAGGTGCGGAGCAGCCAATCTCAAACACGTTATAGATAGATTGGCCAATATAGCACCGCCATTGGGCAGATACTGCTTAAAATATAATCTCGCTAGGGTACAATAACAAAATGAAGAAATGTGCAAACAAGAAAAGGAGACCGTCACCAGTGCAATTTCAATTGGGAGAAGAGGTCTTTCTTAAGTTGAGGCTCCATAGGTAACCCACAATTTCTAGAAGGTTCCACCAGAAATTGGAAGCAATATATTACGGCCCTTTCTAAATTATTGTTGAATATGGCGAGGTTGCATGCAACTTCAACTTTTCTATGTCTCATTCCTTAAGAAGGGAGTTGGCATCTATCATCTGCAAGCCAACTTACCAAGTGGTATGCAGATGATTTCTCTAGAAGATGAAGTCGAATCAGAATCGGTGCTTACTAGTAGAGAAATTGTTCAATACTGAGTGGTGATCCCCCAACGGTCCAAGTTTGTGGCTGCAGCCGGTGGTATACTAGATCCCAAATTTAAACATGGTCCAAGTTCTAGATCATGCAGAAAACTGAAATATGGCTAGTGTACTAGCAGGGGAGAGCTAGTATATGGTAGGATAGTTATGTAATAGCTATTTAATTGAATAAAAGGATGGTTGTATGGCAGGACAGTTGTATCTGGCAGTTACTTAATTGAATGTGGGGTAGTATGTGGGCGCTGGGAAAATAGAAATTAATAAATACAGAAAGAACACAAGGCGTATAGAAATTTCAATGTTAACCTAAAGCAAATTTTATATTGATTTTTTTAAAATTAAAATAAATAAAAATAACACAAGGCGTACAGAAATTAATAAATAAGAATTAAGTTTTGCTTTTTTTTTTTAAGGAAAAAATTAGAAAGTTTTGCTATCTCCAAGACTTGAATCTAGGTCAAGAGGATATGAGGCCTTCAGTTTGACCAATTGAGCAGGACAAACATCTCTGAATTATCTATCATATATATTACATATTTCTATAACTAAGTTGAAATTTTTTAGGCCGTTTTTTGGCTCAAAATTTTGGGGCCTAAAGTCCTAGCTTGGGCAGCTTGGCCCTCAAGCCAGCCCTGACAACTGGGAAATTGTTCTTCCCGAACAAGGGGTCAAGAATCAAAATACAAACTAAGATAATTTTGTTTCAAATGCTTCACCAAGGTGAGGTATATTAATGGATAGGCATCACACAAATTCAGATGAGAAGAAAGATAACTTCACAAGCTTTATAAACACTACATGTGCCATATCTCTAGGCAATGTGGGACTAAATCCACCCCTTCACACCCAACACAATGAAGGTGTTGGAGGCTGCAATGAAGGCAACCCAAATGCCACAATTAGGCAGCTAGGGGTGAACCGCAATGGAGGCGGAATTTCCAACATATGACAAATTACAATAAACAATACACAAAGGTCACTAACTTAACTGTTGATGTGTCAGCAATCTCATGCCATTAAACTTATGGGGTCATTCGTTGTAAAATGGAATGGATAACTATGATAAATAAGCTATGTGGTGATGTAATATATAATTTGTATACATATAAATAGCTTACCAGAAATAATTGGACTCCAACTCTTGAACCATAAAGGAGACGGGATATTAAGAACAGATGAACTGGACGCAGTGTTATGCCTGAAAAGGGGAAGATATTGCCTTCGGAAAAATCTTGGCACCCATTTGAGGACACATGATAAAGCGCAGCATAAAAGAATAAGAGAAAGTAACAAAATAGGAATAAGAATCAGAGGATTCATCCTCATCTGAACCAAGTCAAATCCCTGAAGCCCGAATCTGGTCGAATAAGACTTCCCAGCTTCCAACAAAGCCACCCCAAGTGTCCAAGTGATACTTCCAGAGCCAACAGTTATATGTCTATCAGTGATATGCAAACCCTCTCTCAGCAAAGTCGCAACATAAGGCGCCCTGAAACAATATTGCTCGATAAAAGGCTGTGGGGCAACACTTTTCTTAGCCACGTCCCATCTTTTTTCACAAAACTCCCTACCCTTTTCCAACACATCATCAATAGTAGCCTCAGAAGTCAAATTGAAAAACCTATACACCACGAAAAACCCCGAGATCACGTAAAAATGACCCAGCGGGCGAGGAAGATTCTCGCGCAAAGCACAAGGATTCACTTCACAATCAAGACCCTGACCAACATCAGACCATTCAGATAAATTAACAGCCACCTTAGCAATTGTGCTACACTCTTGCCAATTTGGCGCACCAACAAGCGTCACCTGAGTCTTCATCTTACCTATCCCCACACCAACAGCATTCCCACTTCCGTTAACTTTTGGACTCTCCCCTTCCTTTCCTCTCTCCCCAACCAAACACCGAGAACACGTATACTGATTCTTAAACCCATTTTGCAAACAAGGATGTTTAACAACCCCACCTAAACCAACTTTCCCTCTCTTAAAAACATATGCAACTGATTTATCAAACGCTTCATTAAGACCATACCCAGCTAAAGAATACGCGGTTAAATGATGATTAACATCACCAATCCTAACAAACAAAATAGTTTCACTATTCAACCGCTCTTGATCGCTTTCAAACGTAACTTGCAAACTCGACCCACCTAAATCAAGTGCACCATAAGTCTCTTTCCTAGGCTTAACCCCCAAAATCCCACTATCATAATTCAAAGCAATCCACCCAAAATAAGCTTCTTCAGTCCCACTAATAATCTTAACCCAATCTTTCCTACAAATAAAACCCGAACTTTTCCTAACAACATTCCACGCATTATCAAGTAACCATTTTGAATCCTCATTTGGTAATCTCCTAACACCAGCAGTAGCATATAAAAAAAGCGAAGTGCTTTTATGAAAATCTTCAGGAATCTGTTTCATAGCCCATTTTAAAAGCGGTTTCAATGCGCCTTTTAAACCGGTTACATTATGAACCAGTTTATCTAAACCCGGTTCAGTTTCCATACGATCATAAGCACGACCACTCTGTGAACCGGGTTTTTTCTTTAACCCATTTCGCAATGAAGTAACTGAAATCGGAAGTGAAGTGTGTTGGTTTTTTTGAGGTTGAATTTCAGCTTTGTAAACATAGACACGTGTACCGGTGCTACCAGAATCCAAAACGACGTAGTATTTATTAGATGAAGATTGGTGGTGAGAGTAAATTGTGTAGATGATGAGGAAGAGGAAGAGGAGACAGATGATGAGGGTAATGGGCCGGGCCCATTTTTTGCGGGCTGGGCTTTGGGTTTGAGGTGGTTTGGTTTTTGAGAAAGTTGAATTTGGGAGAAGTTGTTGTTGTTGGTGTTGGGTTAGTGGATGGATGGTTGAGATTGGATCTTGTGGATTGAGGTGGCGGTAGGAGGTGAGATCTTGGAGGGAAGATGAGATACGGAGGGTGGTTTTGCCAAAGACCATGGCGCTTTGTGGCGTTGAGAATACGCGTTGTGTTCAGAGAGAGAGATTTCAGTGCATTGTGATTTGTGTGAATTAGGGTTCTGAAATGTGGAGGGTGAGAAAGTGAATTGATTTGAGTGAGATTTAGAGGTGAAAAATGAATGAAAAGGAACTGGAGTTGTTGTTGATGGTGATTGTGTAGTTGATGAGATCTGGTGTGGAGTGTTTGGAGTTTGAAGAGAGAGAGAGAGAGAGAGAGAGAGATGGAGTTGGATCTCTCTGGAGAACAGAGCTTGGTGAAAACAAAGAAGAAGAAGAAGAAGAAGAACTCGTTTTTTTTTGTTTTTTGAATTTTGCAGTTATGGTTTTTTTTTATTGGAAATGAATATGGTTGGCCCATTTTCTGTATTATTACATGTCATATGCAGTCGCATTGCAAAATTGTTCTTCTCCATTTTGTTTTTGGGTTAATTCAGTATGAGTTAATTGACGCTTGCCATTTTTTCAACGTGAATTAACTCACACGATCACTTTTAAGATCGATTTAATTATTTTTTATGCCGGTTCAACCGACCTTAAAAGTGTGAGAGTGTGTTAACTCAAGCTGAATTAAGGGAATGAACAATTTTGAAAGGGAGAACAACAACAATCTTTGTGTTATGGTTTGGTTTGGTTTGATTTTGAGATTAAGGGGGTGTATTGGATTGAGATTTTAAAAGACTATTTTGGTAGGAAAAAGTCTTTGAGATTTTAAAAGACTTTGTAAGATTGTATTGATTCTATGAGATTTTAAAAGATTTTTTTTAAAAGACTTTTTACAATCAAGATTTATAACACAGATTTTAATGGATTTATAATACAGATTTTAATGGATTTCAATGGACTTTATGGTATTTTAGGATTTCAAATGATTCAATGAATTTTTACCAATGAAGTGATTGTTGCTTTTTCGTTAAAAAAATGGTAAAAATATTATAGCAAAGTGATTAGTTTTGACATTGAGTCGAGGAAGGATAATTCGATCTACATTTTGTTTGCCTAGCGACTCATTGACATCACGCAATCCCAACCCCCTATTTATAGCATCCACTAGGAGTAGCAACAACTTATGATTATCCGTGGACCAAGGGACATAACTATTTTTGTCTTTACAATTTTCTATGTTATTTTCTTGTTGTGAATCTCGCATTTGATCACTAATATATATAAGGAACAAACTAATTTTTTTCTTTTTTGACAAAACAACGAACCAACTATTTATTTCACAATAACAATTGTTGTTTCCTAATTGTCAAAAGTATAGTGAC
>Ga0315914_1002144_pt1 | contig 30242 bp, 14 predicted proteins | sample MpolenodulesMG_FD_203920 | JGI IMG/M metagenome (GOLD analysis project Ga0315914, IMG submission 203920) | Medicago polymorpha root nodule microbial communities from Los Angeles, California, United States - elongated nodules | ecosystem: Host-associated > Plants > Roots > Nodule | place: USA...
TAGTTTGAGTAAAGGTTGTAAAAGTCTAAGTGGTTAACTTAGCAACAAGGTGCAAGCCTGCTGAGGCTTAGAGAATACAGAGTTGTAATTGTTCAGGTGAACAAAGATTGTAAGGTGCAGGATTTGAAAGGTTATCTCAAGCATCATAGTGGAAAATCTCACAAGATTGTGAGGAGTGGACTAACCCATATTGGGTGAACCACTATAAATCTCTGTGTGTTCTTTCTCTCTTCTCTATACTCTTTAATTACAGTATACACAACACACACTTGCACATTTACTTTATTAAACAGTTTTCGTGTATGAACTTCAGAACATTCTGAAGTCAGAATATTAACTTAACACTTCCAAGTAAACTACTTGAGAATTGTTTTTAAGTTTCAGGATAATTTTAAAGGGTCACAATTCAAACCCCCCCTTCCTTGTGACTATTTTATCTACTTCAAACACTTCCATGGAAATAGCAAGAGTTTTTACAACAAAGAATCATCTCTCAAGTGAAATCATAACTACTATAAAAAAACTCTTAACAAACAACAAACTCCAAGCTCTCTCACTATATCATTGAATCATGACCTTTTGAGTTTGTTTATTTAAATCTCAAACATGTGTTGAGAAATTTCCATCTAACAAATCCCTTCATCTTACAAATTGTAATCTAGTTCTCAAGTCTATTCGTTACAATAGTTTGAGAAAGAATTGTTCCAACCTTTCTTGTGCGAAAACAAAGAATTGTAGAAGCCTGCTGAGGTTGATAATACATGGTGTAATGGACTGATATGGTGTGATCAATATCTTATAGTGCTAGTCAGAAGTTTATGTTAGCATGATACTATAGTAGATAATCTCACATGAGGTGTGTGGACTGGAAGTAGCAGGGTTTGGTGAACCAAGATAAATCTCATGTCTTATTCTTCTTCCCTTTCTCTATTTATTTAAGTTACACTATATAAACACACAATCACAATCATATTAATATTTATTAATCTCTCCAGAATATTCTGGTCCTCATTAACCACAACCAAATTAATCTAGAGTTCTCTGGTCCTAACTTAATCATTAATGTTGTTTTATTCCTTTCAATCAATATTAATTGAACAACTGCATCCAGAACATTATGGTCCATGATAAAATAACTGCATAAACATCTAAAGATAAACTCACATTTAAAATTAGCCTATAATATTGTTTTATCATTATGCTTTTATAGTAATCATTCTCCAGAACATTCTGGTCCTTGATAAAATAGTTTTTACATTTAAGCTTAATATCATTTTTATCATTCTGCTTATATAATCATTCTCCAGAACATTATGGTCCTTAAGTTTTAGCAATAATTTTTAAAAGGGTCACAATTCAAACCCTCATTTCTTGTGACTATTTCTTCCACTTCATATAATTGGTTATGTTTAACTACAGGTCATTTGGCTCAAGTTTCCGACCATTTACTTCAATTTGGTTCGATTGGTAGCTTCGCAAAGAGTGTTTGAACCATTTGACAAGAAAATAAATTCAAGAGTTTTCAACAAAAGGGGAAATATCTTCATGAGAAAATAAAGCTACAGTCTTTCTGATGGCTAAAGAAAAATCACCAAATTTTACTTTTAAAAGGGTCACAATTCAAACCCTCATTTCTTGTGACTATTTCTTCCACTTCATATAATTGGTTATGTTTAACTACAGGTCATCTGGCTCAAGTTTCCGACCATTTACTTCAATTTGGTTCGATTTGTGGTTTCGCAAAGAGTGTTTGGACCATTTGACAAGAAAATAAATTCAAGAGTTTTCAGCAAAAGGGAAAACATCTTCACGAGAAAATAAAGTTACAGTCTTTCTGATGGCTAAAGACAAATCACCAAATTTACTTTTAACTATCAAATGTAGTGGCTTAACCATCTATTGTGTGTGGGTGTAACCATGTAGTCTTTTTTGTATCTCTTTTAGAGAGCTTTTTTTTGGTTATTTTTTATTTCGTGCAATGATGAATTTTTGATGTAACTGTTGCATTTTTCTCTTAGACCTTTTTAACACTTCTTATACCGAATCGACTAGGAAGTTTAGTTAATATATTTCACTTTAATTTTTTTTTCTTTTTCTTTCAAAAGAGATATTATGCGTATGTTTTTATATGAAATACACGTGTATGATTTTAAAAATGACTAAAAGAAGGAGGGGCCAAAAGCCCATGGGTGTCCTTGCTGCTGGTTGCGATAATTATTATATCAATCAAATCATGTGACTCATAAATAGTTTTCTTTCATGCTAATTATACATTTTCTTAAAATCGACTTCGTTTTCGTTTTTTTATGCTGTTATTTACAATGAAAACACATGTACTTTACACCTCAGATTTTTTAATTTATTTTTATCATATTTGTCGTGTTTATTGAAATCGTGGAGTTCAAATGAATAATGATCCGAATTAATTAATTTCTAATGAAAATGATTTTTTATTAAACTTAATATATCAGGAATTAACTTTGAATAACTAGATTCATATTATTTTTTATTTTTTTTTATAAAAATGGAGAATTAAGACAAACGAAAAATATTCATCATCTCCAAGTTCAAGAATCATATTAATATCTAGTCACAACAAAAATACAATTATTTCTTTTGTAACAAAATGCAATAACTTCTTTTGTAACAAAAATACAATAATAATAATAATAATAATCTTATTGGGTGTTTAGGACTTTTAGTGTTGTGATCGTTGGTGTTTTGTTTTCTTTTGGGTGTATTTAAAAAAAAAAGAAGAAAGGAAAACCTCAACTCAAATTTGTTCTGAAAACAAAAATCGACAATATCAGACAATTGATGAAAAGCGACCCTTGTTCATAGCTATTTTTACAATTACAAACTGTTTGTTTGCTATGAGAATCTTGGCCTAGGGTTAGAAAGCTACTGAGCTGGAGTACAACCATTTTGGCAAAAAGCTATCAATGTGGCAACAATTATGGGGGAACCATTTTAACGAGTGTCATTTGGTTTGTTTAAATAAAAAAAGTAAGAAGTCGGTGAAACAAACACTCCCAAGATTTTTAACCTTGCACGGTTAATAATTCACCATTCTACTAAGAGTGATAAGGGTCTATCTATGAAACTTTTTAGAGACCTGTTTAGAATGTCCCGGTATGTAAACATAATAACATATGCAAAGCAACAAACGAATAATACCTTAAGGATCTGTTGGTAACCTCCATTAATGGTGAGGGCAAGACTAGTGACATGAGATGTGGCAGTCCGTAGTACTAGTAAAAACACATCTGGTGAGGGTCTCTTCTCTTAGGAAGGGATTTTTGGAAGGTCTAATTGACATTTTAGAAAAACTGAAAGAAATGATGAATAATCCTATCATATTTCAATTGCCTTAAATTGATTTGAATTTATTTTTTCCTCTAAAAAAACGTAACCATTCAAACATACCATAAAGATTTAAGTATTTATTCAATTGTATCTCCTATTCATAGCATATTGTTAAACCATACTCCATTTTAAAAATAAATTTTTACTCTTTAAAAAAATTACAAATATATACACGATGAAATATTTTTAGATAAAATATAAAAAAAATTATGTCATCCTTAGATTATCTTTAAACTCTATACGTATTTCATAAAAAAAAAAAACTATTGAAATAGTATTAAAATAATGACTAGCTATATGACAAAATTGTGAAAAACCTTTTGGATCAGAGAAATCATTATCGAATTTAAAAGAATGGCTGCTTCCTGCCGACACCTTTTTCTTTCCTAATTGATTTTTTTTTTTTTGTTGAGGAGATTCCTAATTGAGATATGTCATCGCAAATAAGGAAAATTGATCGTTATTGTGTGTGCCACGTTTTCAATAACTTTCCATTTTTGGTTTTGCATTGGCACAGACACATGGTATCGTTTGTAGAATTCTAGGTCACGTCTTAATTATGTGGACCTGCTCAGGTTGCATGTCCATGGGAAAAATGGTACTAATACTTACTTGCTCTATTGTTTGTTTCTGATCTTGAATTATTTTGCTGTTGACAATGCCCCAACCAAAAGGTCATTGACAAAAGAAAGGGAAAACGACAACATTTTTGCTATTGCAAATTTTAACCTAAGAGAGGTGAACATAATATTTGACGCAAGAAAGTAAATAAATTTGATATAAAAACAAAACATTATAATATATTTTATTTTGTTTTGGAGAAAAATTAAAGAGAAAGAAACAATTTGATATATGACTCATATTTAAGGTTTTAGCTCCTCAAGTGATTTTTAAAGGAGAAAACTCAAACTTTTAAATGCTAATCCATTCTTTTTAAATTATTTTATCTATCTATTGTTTTTGTTTTTCCCATTAGCATGAAACTCAAACTCTGTCATTTTATTTTTCCATCGAAATAAGTAGGTAGGGTTTTTTCCTTTTGTGTTTACGTAATAATGTATAAAATTCACTTCATTTATTTCTTGCATGTTATACTATCTTCTTTGGATGCTAATGAATAGTTACTTCAAAAGTTCCTTGATATTTTCCTTCTGCACGTCAAAGAAAGATATTTCCGTCATGATGTTTATGAAGCAAACATTTCGCAGGAAAATTACTTGAAACCAAAATTTCACAGATGTCTTAAATAATAAAATGGCTTTTCTATCAGCCAATATGTTAAAGACTCTCACATCATGGTATATCATGTTTGTTGCAGTGGACTCCATACTTTATTTCGATAAACTAATGTCCAATGAAAATCGCATATAGTTTAGTGTAATCATATCGTGTCGGTGTCAGACGCCAACATGTATCCAACATAGGAACACTCCTAAATTGAAGAATGTCTGTGCTTCATCGGCGAGGATGAATTAGTTTTTGGTCTTCTGCAAGGTTCTTTGTTGACATTGATAACACAAGAAAATAGCATAAAGAAAATCACAGTAGAACATGAAGGTTAAGCTTTTTACATCGTAAATATGAGAGACTTTCATCGATTTGCTCCGATTGTTATGTTGTTAGATACTTTGCCGCAAACCACTACATGCAAAAGTGCCCTAGCATTTCAAGGACAAGAAGAACAATGTCTCGGAGTTGATGCGTCTTGTATTATCCAAAAAGAAAAGAAAGGAAAAGAATTTGATGTGTCTTGCATTAACGTTGGGTGAAGAAGGAGCCAAATGCACTTTTCCCTTTTTTTAGACAACATAATACATAAGCTGTGTGTGAAACACATGTGATGAGCCACTTATGTTGGATTGGATGGCCCATAAAGAATCCTCGATTCTACACCTTTTCATATCATACCCCCACGTTGTACCAAAAAAAAAAAATCATACCCCCACGATTTAACTAATATCTACTTTCTTTTTAAGTGGCAAAAATTTTATTTTACCCTTTTGAATTTTAAGTACCTTTTGTCCAGATGAAATAAAAACATGAAAAGATTTAAACAATGATCTAGATTATATTAAAATAAAAACATTAACGGTGATTTAGATTTAAACAATGTGTTAAGAGTCCCACATCGGATAGGTGATGGCCACACAATGTGTTTATAAGTGGGGGCAATCCTCACCCCACAAACCGGTTTTGTGGGGTTATGTTAGGCCCAACCACAATTTCTAAAATGGTATTAGAGTCTCTCCAATTCAAATGGTGTTTCATTAATGATCAATTTTACAAAAAGCACATTCCTGTTCTGCCGTTAAAAATTACTTTTCCTAAATGCCTCAGAAAAAAGTTAAGGACAAAAACTTTGTCGATGTATTGGATTGTTTTATTTTCGAAAAAAATAACAATCCGTGAGGAATGGAACCATATCTTTTAAATGTTGATCTTAATTTCATTGAGTATTTCAAATTTTGGTGTTGGGTTCTAATAGGTGGGGTATTTGAAAAATCAAAGGAATCCTCCTTATCAACCTTTTTTTTTTTAATAAACCTTATAATTTTATAAACCTTTTTATCATTTGCATTAACAATACGGGAAAACATGTAACTTTTGCAGTTGAGAGAAACACAGCGGGAGAGGACATGCCTCATAGATTGAGAAGAGATATAGGCAAGATTGTGTGAAATTGTTTAGATCTTCTCAATTTTTACTTTTGAAAATATGCATGGACCACCGATTAAATTTAATGGTGCATTTTTTTGGGTTTACTGATGAGTCTAATTAAGACATCACCTTAGAAGCCACAATGTTCACTATATAAATATGATGAACAATGCATGGTGTGATATTTATGTTTAGAAAAATATGTTGTGTAACTCCTTTTGCAACACCTTCACATAAAAAGCTTGACTCTTTGGTGGAACTTTTATGCTCCGAATACTGCTCCAATATTTTTTTTAAAAAAACCATCATACATTAAAATAAGTACATATATATAATATATAATTACATACATACATTTAAAACCGTGGATAGATTTTTTTTTTTTTCTTTCTTATGTCAGGTTGATATAAAGTTGAATTAATGGTTAATCTTGGGAGCTAAGAAGTGAAGCGATAAGGAGATTTAGGCTAATACTATTTCCATTCTCGACAAAATATTAACAATACTAACTTTTGTTAAAATAAATCCTTTTAAATCATTTTCTATGTATTTTTTTTAACTAGGCTTCTTTTTTTATTTGAGAAATGGGTAAAAAAATTATTGATTAAAATGACATTAATAACTATTTTTATGATTAAATATCTTGAGGTTACTAGATTAAACTCTTACTATTGAGCTAACCAGTGGTAGATCTTGAGTTTATTTCTCGGAGGTGCCAAATATTTGTAGAATATATTCTAAAAAGTTTCAAAAAAAAAATATACAACATTATAAACTGGTGTGATGGTACAATTGTATGAATGTGACATGAGGGATGCTGGTTCAACTCCCACTAGGACCTTTTTTATGTATAAAAATATGAAGAATTCGTCAAAAAATATAAAAAGAGGGGTCCATGGGGTTGGGGTTCAAACTCGCGACCTTTTATTTACTTATAAAAGCCTAAATAACCACTACAACACCGGCTTATATGTTCTTATATCATGCCTAATATGATATTTATATAAAGGTTGGGGTTGCAGTGGTACCTAGGGGTCCCTGAAGAGATCCGCCCCTAGAGCTAACACTTCAAGTAACTCTAGGTGTAATCTAAAATTGATTTGTTATTGTTATTATTAATGGAAAGACAGGCACTCACGTGTCCGTCTTTACACTCTTTTTATTGCACTAATGCGTGAAAATTATAAATGGTATTTTATTTTATAAGAAATTTTGATTAAAATTATAAATATAAATATTTTTTTTGAAGGAAGTATAAATATTTATGACTTTCAAATTGTTAACAAACCTAACAAATTAACCATGTTTATATTTTTTAATGACAACAATAATTTAACATATCTTTGTTTTATTTGTTTTGTTTCAAAATATTTTGTTTCAAAAGCCATACTCTCTCTTTTCCAAACCCTAGCCGTCACCACTTTTATTCTCTTACTCTACTAAAGATGGATGATTTATGGTCAATTATCACAACAATTATCAATTTGAGATATATGCTGCTCTAAAACATTGAAAAAAAAAATGAGCAGATCGATATTTTAATCTTGATAACAATTATCACAACCAAACAATTTTTTTGAAGGGAAACAATATCGTTTAAGATAAGGAAAAGAAATTCTTGTTCTATGCGCTTGTTTTATGTGTTTGTCTAGTAGGTTCCCTGCAACATTCACTTATACATGCAAGTTGCAACTACCAGTTTTTTTACATGTGATTCATCATCTAGGAGTATGTAATCATGTACATACGCGTAGTTTAATGTTTAGTCAAAATCAATCGAAAGGAAGAACTGCACGCCTAGTGGTTCATTTGTCTGCCACGATAGCTGCTTAAGGTCTTGTTTTCAATATCACTTCACTTGTGTATGTATAGACTACACTACATATAGGTAGTATAGCATAGCTTTGTTATGGCCCAATTAACCAACCTAGTATATACATAAATACTATGATGTTTTTATGAAAAGAAATACATGCAGTGCACCAAGGAAGCTAGCTCTGGGTGGGGTCTTCGGCTTTTGCAGTGTGAAATTGGGAATCATCATTGTTACTACTAGTTCGGTTGGGCAAGTTGGACCTTTATCCTAATCTAACTCTAGATTTTTATCGAGTTATTAAGAGTTTTTCTAACGAGTGTTCTAAGGATATTGTTTACCGATTCTATTAAAAGAAATTTTGTTTTGAAAATACAAGCTGTTTATTTTGTCAATGTACTAATAATTACATAACTTTTTAATACAAACTTACTATTTTTAGTATTTTAACCTATGTTATAAGGACATTCATTAACGAGTGTATGTTCATTATGAATTAATAATTGAAAAGTAAAAATTTGAATTTTTCTTTTTGATGTTTTGAATTGTATTCAAATAATTATAACTCAAAATATAAATGTTACCATGGTACTTTACAAGATATTTACCTACATTAGCATAGATTTCACATTGAATATCTTGTGTATAAAAATTTGGTTACCAACATAGTAGAGCTAACAATTACAAGTGTGACTGAGTGAGAAAAAAACCCAACTCTAACCTGTCTCTAAATTTTTGGTCGGACCAATTCCTTAGACATTAATATGTCTCGAACGACCCTTGTATTTTGCGGGTCAAATGGAAAATAGACTGGAGGAATTTGAAGGTTGGGTTGGGTCGTGCTCAAGCAAGTACTACTACTACTAATTATTTTAGTCCTTTTAAAATTGACACTGGGCATATAAATATACTATTGTGATCATAATCATTTTCAGTTACTGTTATACTTTGGTAATTGCAACAAGGATACATAATTGCATTAGTTTTAGCTTTAATCAGCAGTCAACCATGCTGCTTTGCTGGGAATTCACTATTACTAATGATGAATGTTCTCAAAAAAAGCATATTAGTGGTCAAAGAAAAGCTTTCAGGTGCCAAATACACCATTATTTCCACAGCATCATCTTACTCTATATGGTCAGTTTCATTTGACATATCATTTTTTTTTTTTACCTTTTTCTACTTTATACAGAAAATATAAAAGTAGTGGTGGTAGTACTAGTAGCATAATAGAAAGAATTTGTGAGAGGATAAAATTTGGTATTCATAAATTCTATTTACACTTTTACAGTACCATTGTCTATCTGTTGAAGGCTGAAAGAATAATGGCACTGGCAGATCATAAAGGTTTTAAACAGTCATTGAGAATCTACATTGGGAAAAAGGGTCAGTTTTAGCACATGAGATGAGACTTGGCATAAAGACTGACTTTATACAGTGAATTAAAAAGGAAACAAAATTTCTTACGGTCAAATAACTGCAGATAAAGTTGGTTTGTGAGTTGGTTCTATGTTAAAAGACCAGATCCATAAAATCGTTGATATCACACCATAGGCAGAATCGAAATGAATGACAAAACTCTCTCAAGAGATTTAATATTGTTGCATTATATGATGTGGATTTGAATCCAAAATCTTTGGAGAAATCCCTTAGCATCTCATTTAAATGTTCTTTGGTATCACACATACTATTATACAATCAAGAAGCTTAGGCGAAAATAGTTTCCCATTGTAAAGGTGTCATGATCTCAATCGTCCAATCTCAAATCAAATATGAAAATTGTTTAAAGTAGACTTATGAATTGTATATGATCTGAACTATCTGATCTCAAATCACCGATCAAAATTGATTACAACATGTAATTCCTTAAATTTTTTAGTGTAAAAATTTGGCTCCAAGTCCTCTAAAAAAAATAAAATAATTGGGTCCAAGTTTGGACCTATCTCATTTAATAACATAATAAAACAAGCTAGGGGCCTATCCTAGCTACATCGCTATTGAGATTCTCTTGAGTCATGAACTGATCAGCATTATTATAATAAGTATAAATCTTTTGAAAAATTAAAATTGAAAAGCCACTTTTTCCCAAAAGAATTATTCGTCTCAGGCTCAGCTAATGATAATATTGGTTGTACTTCAAAGGGTAGTACTCAGAAAAATGTACAAGAATAGGACAGAGAGACAGAGAATTAAGAAGAGCAAAAATTTCAATTTTGAACAAATTAATACTAGAAACTTCACACTTTTAATTCTAAATCAAAACATAAAACTCCATTAAAATGCAACAGCATTTCAAAGGAAAAATGTCTCTTTTTCTTTCTACTTTTACAGGGAAATTTCTACACTCACACTATGTTGCTGTTTCAGTACTTTCTTTATCACCACAAACTTCAATTTTTACACCATATTGAGAACAAATCCTAGCATCTTCTGCACCATTCTTTGAATTAAAATGTTGCTGAGACTGTTTACAATGTGCAATAGCTCCTTCAACTGAACCTTCCACCTCATAGTTAGCACTAATACTCCTCTTAAACAATTGTAAATCATAATAACCCGATGAACTAAACGAAAAAGACGAAGAATTTGAACTAGACCCAGATGAAGATGTTGATAAAGATGAAGCCTTGTTGTTACCACAATGTCTTTGAACCACCCCAGAGAAAGATTTCCTATGGTTGACAAAATCATCTTCAACCATGTCTCTTTTAATCTGTTTCTTATTTTCCTCACAAAAAACCTCAAATGAGTTTTTGTTTTTGCTTTTCATTCCAATTCCAACCTTGTTGTTAGGATCACTAGCACGTGCTTTCTCTGAACAACTAGTTTTGTTGAACAAAGATTTAAGATAAGCTTTTGAAGCTTTGAGTTTTTGACCAAACAATAACTGATTCATCATTTTCAGTTTCTTAGGCCAAGATTTGTTCTTTGGTAAATCACGAATAACAAAACCATTCATTTCAAATGAGTACTCATCTGGACTCACATCACTGCTAACCCTGCATGATTCTGAACCTGAAATATTGCAGGTTTCAAGAGGGGTGTAAGTAGCAAAAGTGGGAGGTGTGAAAGGAAAAGTGTTATCTTCTAAATTTGTGTTTTCTAGAAGCTTTTGAACCATTTGAAGACGACGAGGGAGGTGAAGAGGGAGGAGTTTTCCTTTGTAGAAGAGATCATCAGCAGGGGTAGTTTTGGAATTTTTTTCATTTGAGATAGAACTCATTTGGAATTCAAACTCTCTAGTATTCTTTGGTGGAGAACCAAAGGAATAAGAGAAGAAGTGTGAGGGAGAACAAAGTTCCATGTCAATGTAGTCTTCATCTACATGAACCAAAGTGACTTGTTTAGTGGCCATTTCAATTTTCATTTGTGACTCTTTTTGTGATGATGGTTTTTTTCTATTTGTGTTTGGTGGACTTGGAATGTGGAGATGCCTATTGGAAATTGAGCTTCCTCAAGGAAAGAGAGAAGGGAATTATTTGAATTGAATGATGTTTGCCAAACATTGTATTTATAGAGTTTGAGTAAATAATTATTTTACTCTTTGAATATTGAAAACAATATCCACGTGGTTAGCCTGTTTGATTTTTGTAAGCGTCTTTTATTGGATAGTTCGATCCTTAGTCCTTAAATATGTCTTTCGTTAATAATGCCAGGGGTGGTCCTAAGGGTGGATGGAAGAGGCGGCAGTCTAGGGCACTATTTTTTTAGGGGCACCAAAATTATTATTTTTACCCAATAGTTAGTACTATATAGATTTTTTTTAATTCACTTGGATTAATTCTATTTAAAATATATTTTTAGAGAAATTTGATTATAAATAAATCTTTTGCAACAAAAAATACAAGAAGAAATATATTGGAATAATTAAAAGGACATTATTTTATTGTTTCGCTCAGGGCACCAAAAATATTAGGAGTGACCCTGAATATTGTCCTTCTATTTTTTTTCATCGATAGGAATCAAATTTAATACCTTAAAGTTTACAAAATTCACACATTGTGCCCACAATTCTCCAAATACGAAATTACCCGAAGAAGATGAATATATTCAAAGATATTTTTGTAATTTTAATTCATTGAAGAACTATACGACACATTCTCACACATTTAGATTTAGGGATCAAAATGTATTATTTATAAAATATCAATGTTATCACCTCTCAAATATCAATGTTATCACATCTGTCTCCACGTTACTCTTTTTTGTTTTTGTTTTGAAAAGCTCTTCGCGTTACTCCTATTCAACCATTTGAATTACATCAAAGTTAATGTTAAGAGAAATATCTATTTTTTAAACTACTCCTATGTATGTTGCTTTCCAAGCATGAAATTCATGTATTATTGAAATGTTTGATCTTTATCTTTCCGTTACTAAACAGTCATTTCCTTAATGATTTATTCATTCTTTGTCTTTTTGTGTGTATTCAAGTGTTAATCAACTGTTGGCTCCCCCGAAAAATATGCATAAGTGTGAATAATTCCAAACAATGGAACAGTTTAAATAATACAAAGTTTAGATGAAATTCAAATTTGCGGTCCTAAGACATGCAAAGATAATGTAAGTGAGTGAAGTTTTTTTAAAAAAAAATTCTCATTGGGTGTATACTTCTAAGGCACTATGAATGGCCAATAGATATAGACTCAGTCACCCGCACTGCTTGATATTGTCAAAGTAAGGAATAAAGAGAGTAATGATGATCCTTGAAAGTGTTTTGATTGCTTTCACTATCCTTTTTCTTTTCTCCTTTTTTCTTTTTCTTTGTTTATAAGTTCAATCCACGTTGTAATTCTTATTTTTCCACAATACTTTTTTTTAATTTTTTTTTATCAATGCACTAAAATATGATAAAATATGAAAGACATGAGATACCTGAACCAATACAACAGAGTCACATAGTGGAGAATCTATGGAAAAAAAATCCAGATCTATGCTACAAGACTACCATCTTTGTGAAAGTTTGTACAAAATGATTGATATTTCTAGCTAATGTTTTGCAATAAAACCAACTATTTTGTAGCTGTCAAGGCAACTTTGAAGCTACCCTTTTAGGCATGGGTACTCATTCCGGCCAAGTGCTAGTCGGCTTCACTTTGCTCATATGCTTCTTCTTTTGTACAATACTTTTTTTTAATTGAATATCATTTACGTGTAATTATATATAGAGATTAATCTTTTAGATATGACAAAAATGAATAGCAAGACTCTCGCTCAAGAGTTGTAACGTTGCATTCAGAGACATGCAAGTACATGAATAATAGCAAACCCCCTAACTACATTTCCTGTCGAACTCATAACCATTGTTGGGTTATGATACGTTGTATTCTGCAATGAGGTCGTTACTATTAATATCATGATATGCTACTTTTAACACTCAAATCAGATGAGCTACCTAACCCCCCTCGAGGATTGTTAGATTATCCATTAATTTATTAATCCATTAGTGTGACTCATGTAAATAATATATTGACTTTAACTAAAAATGTGATCAAATATGATCTAATGTGATGATTGTTTGATCTAATGGTAATTAAAGTTACCGAGGATTTTATTTTGAGAATTGTAAATTAACATCAGGGTACATTAAAAGGAAACAATCTCGATTTTCTTTGGAATTGTTTCCTATGATTATACATTCCATGTATGCTTTGACTGATTATAGTTTTCCCTGCCATTAACTTGAATTTCAATTTTCATAAATATTTGATTTGCCTAAACGTATTTGTGGCTAAGAATGAATTGAAATGCAAATAGGGATATAATGGATTGAAATTTACATTTTGAAAAGTAACATGGCTATATATGGCTTGCATTATTTTGACTTTTGATAAAATAATTCCAAACAAAAAACATGAAATGAACACATACTTGCATGTATTGCAATTGTTAACGTCTCAAAGTTATCCGATTCAACCATTTGAGTCATCTCAATGTTAATGTTAAAAGAAATACCCTATTTTGTAAACTATTTATGTATATGTTGCTTTCCAAGCATGAAATTCATGTATTATTGTAATGTTGAATCTTTATCCTTTCCTTGCTAAACAATCATTTCCTTAATAATTTATTCATTCTTTGTTTTTTTGTGTATTCAAATGTTAAATAACTGTTGGTTCCCCGAACAATATGCATAAGTGTGATTAATCCCAAACAATGAAACAGTTTAAATAATGCAAAGTATAGAGATTATTAAGCTTGAGAAATTTCAATCATAATCACCGATTATTTTTCATGCAGTTTAAACAAGATGCATTTTAATATATGCATATTTAGTGCTGAATTGGTCTACCAAGTAAATCTAAAAGATGGCCCAAAACCATGTGTAAGATGAATGCTTTCATAATTCTCTATTGTCCTGTTCCATTTGATTCTGATGTGTCAATGTACAAGTTAAGAATTTGCAACTCAAAGAAGATGTTGACAGACACAAACCTTGTTTTTATGGGGAGTTTCATTGAAACACATACTCAACATTCCAATTCATTCCATGACAAACAAAGTATGATATGAACATAATGATTTATAGGCTAGATTGCACCTAGTGTCGCAGCAGGTACAGGATACATGTACTTGGGTGTGGTCTCAATGAAATGAATCTACACATCCATTGTCTAGTCTACATATCATTATCTCAGATGTATGATATGAATATGATAGCCTTAAATCCTTAATCATTAAGTTAGAAATCATAGTGTGCTTAGGTAAATAAAGATTATTGAACTTTGAAGTGGCTAATATTAAATATTAGTACTAGCATGAAAGGTATATGAAACATGATATGTCATTTTACCCAAAGGCTTCTCTACCACAATAGGCATCTTATATTTTTTTAGGGAGACAAATATTTTACAATTTGTATATTTGGTATGGTGAATCTCTAAGGAGCAATAAAATTTGTGAATGGATTTTTGCTTTTTCCCTTTTCCTTTTTTTGCCTAATCTATAACTGACCAGTCTCTGTCCCTCTATCAATAGGCTTACAGGCAATTATTTTTTGGTCATGGTCAGTGATGTGTTCATTTGACTACTCCTATTTCTTAATGTAACTAGGAATTATTAGCATTAATCATCTTTGGCTTCTCCCTGTGTGTTATTTTGGAATTCAAACTTGAGGTTTGACCTCATGCAAAAGTACAAAAAACAAGGTATTGGGATGTGATGTATAAGATGCTGCTAGGTAGAGGCTATTTAGGCCATAAGTTTAACATATTGTTTCTTTCTTTGAAGTTAATGGTAAACTATGAAAAGAGTTCAACGTGTGTTTCGAGATTGAGTAAAAATAATGGGTAGCTTAACAACTCAATGCAGTAGTTTAAGTCTCCCTTTGTAAGTTGCCATTTTAGTAGATTCTCCCGTTTAGGGTTAGAAATAAAACGAGTAAAGTTCAATTTATGGTGAAAATAGCTTAGACAATTAGAGAGAGACCTATAATTTGTAAGGTAAAACTTAGTTGTTTGATTTATGTGAATCATAATAACAAGTAGTATTAGAACATTTGTTAAGAAAATTAAAGGGGAAACTTTATCAACATTTTCTACAAGTGTTTTTATGACATTTGTTAGTACGCTTGATTTATAAAAAAAAATTGTCACAAAATAAAATATCTGTTTTAATTTTTAATTCATCGTTAATTACTTTTTGATTTTTTAGGCTTTGTCGAACCTTAAAAAAAAGCATGTTAAGCTTTAAAAACGAGTGAATAGACAATACTCAAACCAATATATTATTTTTTGAAGTAAATCATACTTAGACCTTACGAACCCTTCTAGCCTCATCTATTCTACCCATAGTTTAATTTGACTTGTCTCAACAAAAATTAGTTTAACTTAAAACTCAACTTTCAATATGTCATTTTTTGTCCTAATTTGACTCAATCTAAGTTCACCCACAACTCAATTTAACTTGTTCGCTTGAATTAATGGCAAAAATTAAAAGACAATTGAAGTAATTTTAGCTCAACTTGACTTGATCCAATAAAAATTAATTCAACTCAAAACTTGACTCGAGTTTGATTTAAACCTATTTTAGTTTAAATCTTCAACTCATTATATCAAATAACATGAAATCAAAAGACAATCAAACAAAGATAGTCCTTTTGATTAAAATAAATTCATATATAAAAAGTACTTTTATTTTCTTTTTCCCCTATTTTCTCTTATGCAAATGCAAATCAAGCACAGATGCTATAAAAGTTAAACATTACTTTCACATAGAAAAACTAAAATGAAACAACAGCAGAAAAATACAGCAAATTTCTGCTTCAATGACTCTTTTCTAAAGTACTAGTACTAGAAAAAGAATGTCAGTGCCACATCACGTGTTGGTCATCAAACTATAGTCACATGGTGATTTTTTTATCCAGTACGACCTTTTAAAGCTAATTGGCTGTCACATAGAAAATGCATCGCTGCATTTGCATTAAAAGGCTGCAAATATTTTTATATTGAATGTATAACCAGAATTGCAGTGTCCAAATTTAGTGAGTGGATAGTGTGATTGCATTGATAGATAAAGGATCCTCTTGCTCTTATATCTTCCAGTTTTCACTATTCAAGAAGGTGAAAGAGTCCAAAGGGTGTGGTGTCAACGTTATCTTTAATTTTTCTCTTAACTTTTTTCCTTCAAAAGGTTATTACTTTTCATAACTGGCTCTCATGATGACCAGAGGATGCATTGAAGTTCTGTAATTTCGGATAATTGAACAATGGTACCACCTATCTCTGCTGTAAAGAAAAGGATGTAAAAGGGAAGAAAAAGGCTTGTACTAATTTTTAAAAAAAATGTACATATTCTTCCATGCATGGTAGTGCTCTTACAAATCAATACTACTATCATTCCAAATCTTATGCTTCTACCTTGAATTATGAGACAAGTTCAATTGGAGTGGGGGCATACTACTGGCAGAGGCGAATTCAAAAACTCATACTTTGGCGTGACTATAATAATAGTGTAAAAATAAATTCCAATTAAATTAAATATTATGTACTATTTCACCCAAAAGAATAGTTTTAGTAGTGTCATAAGACACAAGTTAATTAGCATTTTTCATAAGATAGTTATTTAATATAAATGTAAATCTAACATATTCTTATTTATTTTGTCACATATATTATATAAGTCATATTGTACTTCCTTATGCAATCACAGTTCCCTTATTATTCAAGATACTTTTATTTATTTTACACTAGCGAAAAGACGGACATTGCGCTAACGTTTGAAAATCATTAACGGTGTTTTTGTTATGAAATTTTGATTTGATTAAAACAAAAAATATAAATGTTTGTTGCTTTCAAGTTATAACAAACCAAATATTATTTATTGCAATGACATTAACATATAACAAAAAAATATAATCAAAATTCTTTTTTTAATGACACCAACAACGATCTTTATTATAGAAAAAATTGTTTAAGGGTATAATTGGGATAATAAAAAATTAAGTATAAATATATTTATCTAGTTTTTTACATTTGTTTTAATATTTAAATTTATTCTTATCTATTTGTTACATGTGTTATACTGTTATATATATTGAAAATTGAGGGTATTTTTGGAAAGAAAAGTCCAACTTAAAAATGTTGAAAGGGGGTAGTTTTCTTTATATATATAGTATAGATTTTTCTACTTTTCTCTTATCAATAAGAACAACCAAGTAATCTAACTAACTGTACATCAAATATTTTTATTATAAATTATATGCAAACTTGTATTTTTTTTAATATTTAGAATAAAAATATTTTACTACATTTAAGTGTATTTGTTAGAACAACAAACTCAAGTTTAAAGTAAACTTTTGTGTGACAATGTTTGAGATAAACTTTATCTCTCTTATTCTTATTGTGTTTTTATTATCAAATATATTGCTTAAGTTTTTGTGTTAGTATCTACATTTTTTTTTTTGTATATCTTTGTTTATCCAATAAATTGTCCCATTTATTTGATTATGTGATATACTCATATACCACCTCATGTAACACGTTGTTGTATCTCATATGTCCACGATTCTGATTCTATAATTTGAACCGGGTTTTTTAGTTTCAAATTATATAATCAAAACAAAGACAAAATAGAAAAATAGAGGACATGTGATAAGGATGGAGGATGATAAAAAATTTCTCTATCTTAATTGGAATCTTAAGTGTTGGGTCTATTATTGCACTTAATTTTCCGCAAACTCTCAAGAATACTATTATTATTATTACTGTTGAATAAGAGAGAAAAGAGAGACATATAATGAAATACCGTGTGACTGAATAGCACTACAAAATGTCTATTATATAGAGTTAAGTAGCTTGGAGACTAAGCTATGATATATTTACAGAATAAATATTCTACATAATATTCTATCCTAATTTACTTAGAGAGTAAGTAAAATATATTTACAATGTAAATATAATATTTACTATTTATTTAATCAATAAATATCAACAATTACCACTACTAAAAAAACAAAAATTAGTGAGAGATATTTAGTGAGGGAAAACGTGAAATCCCTCTCTACTTCCGTCACTAAATTTTGTGACCAAGGAATTTGTGAGGAATTTCACTTTTTCCGTCACTAATTTCCCTCACTAATTTTGCTTTTTCTAGTAGTGTACTATTAATTTAATCAGGATACATTGACAATGTAAATTTATTTTACTCTTGTTGTCACCTCAATTAATGAAAATTTAAATTGACAATACATGAAATGTATCACAAAAATAATGAGTTGCCGTGTGAATGTAATATTATTTTACTCATTCATTTAATGATACTCGACAATATATGATCTCTATCATATTCTACTCAAATCTCACGTTTGATACACCAAAATGGTATAATAAAATAAAGAAGAATGTTAAATAGTGCCAAATGGTATTAGTTAAACAGCAAAACAAGTAAATTTTTATTAAAAAATAGTATAATTGTTATTTGATCAAAAGTAAGACAAAATTTTTGGATTACTCAACTGATGTTTTGGTGGCACCGATTAGCAACATCCTATCATAAATCATTACTTTGATCAATTATGTAAGCACTCTCAACTTTATGATTATAAAGGAATTTCATTATAGATAAAATTGTTACATAGACATGGCTTTTTATCCAGAGAGTTACATGAATGAACCTCTGCATTTAATCATCAATGATTGAACGCCGTAATAATGATACAAATACAACTCCTTTCGGTGGACCAAAGCGGTTTCATGTACATTCGTTAAGTGAACTTGAGAGACAACCTAGTTAAGGATATGTTGTCTGGTATCTGAGTTAAACAGTGTCACACTCCTTCCTAAGACACATAACATTTTTTTCACTCTTTTTACAACATGAGTAATGCTGGTCTTTTTCCCAGTGGGTCAACAAGAGTCAATTCATGGGGTGTTGATCTTTATCAAGTGCATCAAATTCTCATTCACTTATCTAGTTCTTCGAATGATATCGTTTTCATAGTAATTGATGGAGATGTTTTTATTCTATATTGCTTGTTTTTATTAGGTAACATGGATGTAGGTGATGGAGTTGTTGATTGTAAGGGTGTTTCTAACTTTTCAGTTGGTGTCTCAATTGAGCAAAATTCTTCTTTTATTTTCTCATTGGCATCTAATAGTTCTGTCGCCTTGTCCTTATCTTTTCAGTATCAAGGTTGTAAATGTATAAGGAAACATGCAGTTTTAGAATTCAATTACCAACAATCAACAGACAACAATCTTTCATTTCTAAAAACAACAAGAAAATCAACGATACCCAAGGAATTACCTTTCAATTTGGATTGGAAAGTGGTCTAGTGGACGGTGTCGGATGGAGTGAGGGTAGCCGGCTGTGGCTGGTTGGGTTGGGGGAGTTGAATGAGAGTGAGAAGAGAAAGTTGGATCGTATTCCCACATACAGAGGAAGGTGAAGGGGTGTTTTTGTAATTTCACTCTGGAAAAAATCATTTTTTGGTCTCGTACGGTCCTCCGCAATGTTCGTATTCTAACTTCACCAAATTGACTTATAATTATAGCTAAGAATACGAGTCGTCTGATCTTCATCCATCGGCAAACAACCTTAGAATCTTTGAAGTCATGGGCAGTATGCGTTCATTCAATCAAGAGATTTTAGTTGTTGCATAGAAATCAGACAACTTGTATTCTAACTTTACAAAATACAACTCGGAATATGAGTCGTCTGATCTCTATCCAACAGAGAACAACCCTAAAATCTTTAAAGATTTTATCAATTAAATTAAATAGAGATGAGATGATCCGTATTTTGATTTCAACAAATTTAATTTAAATTATAGTTCAAAATATGAATCTTCATCCAACGATTGATATTGACATATGCAATAGTACCTGCTAGCCTAAAATCCAATTCCAAGACACAACGTACTTGAAATGCCTTCCTTTTTGAATGTGAAACCGCTTGTTCATGGTGTCCACTATATATTCAAAGTGGTTAGAAACTGACAAGTAGAAAAAGAAACATTTATTTGTTTTATGATGACCTTACTTACATGAGAACCATGCAGATTATAACTTCATATAAGGAGATGAAACATTATAAAGATAAATAAATACTTTGGATTCTATTTCCAAATATTCATCTTCAAGCTTTTTCCTTGGATTCACACTACTCTCGAACCATCGTTATCTACTTCAACTGGTATTTCTAACCTGATATATAGAAATCAACAGTTGATATGTCATTTTACCCAAAGGCTTCTCTAACACAATAGGCATCTTATATTTTTAGGGAGGCACATATTTTGCAATTTGTATATTTGCTATGGTGAATCTCTAAGTATCAGAAATCCTACAGGAGCAATAAAATTTGTGAATGGATTTTTCCCTTTTCCCTTTTCCATTTTTGATTAATCTATAACTGACCAATTCTACATAATTCACTCTTTTAAAGGCCCCATCTCTAGCCCTCTATCAATAGGCTTACTGGCAATTATTTTTTGGTCACGGTCAGTGATGTGCTCATTTGACTATTTCTTAATGTAACTAGGAATTATTAGCGTTAATCATCTTTGGCTTCACCCAGTGTGTTATTTTTGAATTTAAACTTGAGGTTTGACCTCATGCAAAAGTACAAAAAATAAGGCATTGGGATGTGATGTATAAGATGCTGCTAGGTAGAGGCTACTTAGGTCATAGGTTTAACATATTCAGTGAACAGTTAGAAAGATTTATGTAGGTCTAGTATGGCAGTCATATCGTTGGTGGGACAGATAACAAAGAAGCACTTGCCTATGCTAGGCATCTCGCGCAACATCTAGCCGTAAAGCTCACTGTAATAAGATTTCAATTTGATAAAAGTTCAGAATCCTCTAGATTAGTTGGATGCAGAATCATCCTCCCAGATCAAGATAAAGACATGCAGTTAGATGATGAATGCTTTGCACGGTTCTATGAGAAGCATGCAATTGGAGGCAGAATCACATACATGGAGAAACATCTTGCAAATGCTGCTGAAATATTCTTTATTTTAAAATCTTTGCCTTTGGTCATTGTAGGAATAGAAGAAGGGTGAACACTTTTTTATCAAGAGGGGTGAATGATTGGCGACGGTGTCCTAAGCTTGGACCTTTAGCAGGTGTTCTTTCAAGATGAGACTTTTCAACGACTATCTCAATTTTGATCATTCATGCAAGTAATATATGGACTAGATGAAAAAATAGAATGATGGATAGGTGGTGTAGGGTAGATACAATTGTATGTAGCAACAAAGAAATAGAAAACTCCTGAATCAGTTTGTGATATACATGCAAGTAATTTCAGAAAATTGTAAATGATGCATAATTAGTGCTATGTAATATATAAGAACTAAGTAAAATCCTCAATATATACAAAAACTAACTTCTGAACAATTCAATTCAAGGAATAGAAAAATTATGGTTAGAGTCCTAAATCTGATTCATTCATGCATGCAAACTCATTCAAGATCAGAGTCATCAAATTAAAATGAAAATCTGCAAGACACTGATCAAATTTTTACAGAATAATAGCCCATCCCCCATCTAGTTTCGCTAATGCATAAAACCACTCGGATGCTCGTCATCAGAATCATTGTCACTCAGATCGGATAGTTAGTAGAGCCCTCGAACAAATCTGTATTTAAACTTATATCCAAGTTACCAGCCCTATGGTGACTCCCTCGTCTTTCTCACTTTCCTATCGGGTGATGAACCTGTACTTTCAGCTCGCTAAAACATATCAGTTAACAATTGTTGACTCAATGTTCGTTTGCTGCCTACATTTCTTTTTTTGGGAGTGGTAGCTGCCTTCTCTTGAACTACAAAGTCATCGTCATCAACAACATTGACTTCATCATCACTATCTGATTTCAAAATGGTTGTGGGAAAAAACACCAACATCAATACTAGGTGGTGTAACCATATGTTACTAAGCATGGAAAATTAATTGATGATTGAAAATACATTTAACCACTACATCCCAAAAAATATTACCTTGTGTCTTTTCACCAGATGACTCAAAGTGACATGCAAGAGATGGAATATCGTCATCATCTTCCTGATGATATAGGCACATGAAAGTGTAAGCGTTAAACATGATTGGAAGAAAAACATTGCAATACAGGAAACTGGCAATTGACATACCTTCTGAATATTCTTCGCCATGCTTGATCTGTTTTGATCCTTTTCTTCCTCTATTTTCTCTAGTTCCTGAAACGCAATTAAAAGATAACAACAACAACAACAACAATAATAATAATAATACAGACCATTATTTTAAATACAACTAAGAAAAATAAGTAATTGTCTCTTACATCAAGTTCCTTTTCAAACAAATCGAGATCGTTCAACCACATTGACTTTGGTGAGGTTTCCGCCAAAGTGTTATACTCATTTTCCTTTTCAGCACGTTCAGCTTTCAGCTTCTCAAGGCTTTCAAGGGTGAAATTGTCAAGAGTCAAGGATGAAAGATACTCATAGTCACCCAATGTCGCTTCTTCAATACTTACAGACTGAGATACAGTTTCCTGCTCACCAGCTTCCTGCTCTTTTGAACTGTAATCAATTGCACCTGCAACTTGTGGTTCTGCAGATTTACCTTTCTTCAGAATCTCAATCAACAATTCAGCTCTTCGTTTGATCAGGTTTAACTTCTCATTCACAATATTGGATATAAACTTTTGTTTGATTCTCAAACTACGCAAAAGTTGTTCAAAGTTCTTCACTAGATATTCCTGCGGGCAAGCACAACTTGCATTTCAGTGTATATATTAATAAATAGGTACAGGATATAGAGAAAGATTTATGTAATTGATAGCCACAATAATTCACCTTTCTCTTCTCATAATACTTCAGCCGAAGTGTATAGAACTCTTCAAGAACTGCATAAGAAATGACACAGAAAAGTGAGTAGTATGAAAAACATTACATGATAATGTGATTCAAAGTAATTATATGTAAAGAAGGGTATATTTTGTTCTGGGGTGTTATATTCCTTAATTTTTCCCTCTGCATCAAAAAGATGCATGTTGCTTGTGCTAATAGTGGACGTCAGCTTAAACTTCTTGAATAATCCTTCTTCCTTTATTGTAGCTATTTTTTCTTGCTTCATCTTGACTTTAATGTCTACTATTTCATAATATCCGTTTTGCCTAAAACCCTGCAACAAAGAAAATTTACATATGAAAAAGGTACAAATTTACCTATGGTGCATATGGTAAGTAAAAGTATAGGTCACGTCACCTCAATGAGAGGATCCTTGACATTAGGCGCCCCATCAGTTATTTGTTCAAGGAACTTCTTATAATATTGAGTCCACGTTCGAATAGGAAGCTCTATGATTCTGAAAGTTTGTTCATTTATTGTCTCCACTGAGCCATTGACTATATAGCCTATTTCCTTAGCACTTTTCTTAATGGTTCCTCTGAACCCTTTGTACCATAGATGCATTGGCACCATTTCCTCTTCATTCAACAAACGTCTTACATTGTTAATAATATCACGAGGATTATATTTGGGAATATCAGAACTAAAACATGTCCCAATGGCATTGCAACCATTGACAAGCACGACAGAAATAATTGGTATGTACCTGTGTGGTGACAAGCAAAATTTGAATCAGTTCAAATTTGATGGGGTTCCTTAGTTGTTACTTATATCACAAACTAAATAGCCACTACAAAGAAAAGAGACACAAAATACCAGTTTGGTTCAATGGACCTCCCATCCTCATTCAAGTATTCAAGAAGCTTATCATCATCCACAGGGAAGAGGAAACGAGCATTTTTATTTAGCTTAATGTATATCTTTCTGGAACTTGCATGGTCTTTACCACCCTGGAACGAGCAAATTATCCACTGAATATAAGTTTAAGAAAGAAAATGAGGAATAGTGCAAAAAAAAAATTACGCCGGCTCATCTCACCAGGTCACGGGTGCCAAATTGACCATAAGGCATAAGAATATTGATGTTGTTGCTGCCCACAAAATCCTGTGCCACTCCAATAATTGTGCTGGCAATACTTTGTTCACCAAAGTGACAATAAGAATGTTCAGTCACATAAGCAATTAATAGGCAAACATCTGTTTGTTTGGTCAAATTCTTTTTAAAGGAGCAGAAAAGAGTCTCCTTTGAACAAGTGTAAGGCCATCTACCATAGACGGAATGGACCTCTGGAGATTTTTCATTGAGAAGAATAAAAATTCTTTGTTAACAAAATCCTTGTAATTTATATGTTTGCCTTCATAATCACAAGTGCCAGGCTGCATCATCAGAAAATGGAAAACTATATGTTAACTATACACCCTAGAAGAGCAAGCTTGTGTTAGAAAATTGCTGTATTGGTAAACATCAAACCTGAAAGTTACAAATCCATGCCTTCCTTTCCTCAGCTTTTTTACTGAATGCCAGCTCAATTGATATTCCATCGAGTTTATCTTCCCAAACAAAATGTTTTATGTGCTTATCAAGATCTTCAAAGTACTCTCTCACTTCCTGCTTAGTATTTGTGATCAAGCCCTGTAAAAACACCAAATATTTAAAATAAGCAAAGACTGAATGAAAGAATTAGGAACACAAAAAGTATTTTGGTTTGAGCGATTGTGTTCACCGCAAAAACTGTTTATTGTGTTGACATGATGGAATCGCCTATTTCCTACAGCTCATGGGTGGCAGGTTGTGCAGCCATGGCCCAACCCAAGCCAAATCCAAAAGGATGAAAACCCACATTTCCCTTCAACCTTTTCTATAGGCAATAAAGTGCAAACATGATGGGTGAAAACCAACATGTCTTTCAAACAGAGAGACAAGAGTTTTGTTTGGGTAGCTCTTTTAGTACCCGACATGTGTTTTTTTAAAGAGCAAATTTATTCCCCTCAAAAAGAAAAAAGAGCAAATTTATTTAAAATAACTCAAAGCCAAAACTTATATGATGCATAGGCACAACTTTAAAATACCAAAATGGAATTAGATAGTATCCCTTCTGATGAAGAACACACTCTCTCAAAGAGGCTGGAATCAATCTTAAACACAAAATGATACCAACCTCTTCGAGACACACTGACAGACTAAAATGTGCCGACAGATGGAAGTAAAACAGACTAGAACTAGTTTTCAATCAGCCCCCCGTATATAGTGGTTTATACTTACAGTTAGAAATGTAAAAATATGGAGGTTTTCCAACAACAAACCTTGCGGTACTTTATCTCCCAATCATTTGCACTGTTACCCAATTTTTTTTTTCCAGGCTTCATATTTCGGCGTAGAATAAAATGATAACTTTTTCCCATTTGAATGAGAAGCCTGCAGAGAAAGATAAATGTATCTCGTAAAAAAAAGAGATTATTTACTCAAGAATATGTACAGTTCAGTGTTTTCATTATCAATTATACATACTAACCTTTATAATGGGAGTGGTAAACACAACCATGAAAGATGGAACTTTAAGTAGTGATGGCCAGAATGAATGAATGAAGTTTATCAATAGTCCTTTTATGTGAGAGCCATCATCATCCTAAATCACACATAAATTTGAACTATTATAATCCCGGGGAATAAGAAAATCAAATGTAGTACATAATCATGCCTCATACATTGAACATAAAAGCCAAGGCATTAATAAACTATGATCTTTATGTCACTCACCTGATTGACCATAATCATCAAACGGCCATATCTCAAACATTTTGTATTACTGTATTCCTTCTTTAGCTTAAGTCCAAGAATGCTCATCAGTTTCTGAATTTCTTTCTTTTTTATTAGCTTTCTACCTTCCCTCACATTGAGCAAGTTGCTTCTCAAAGGAATTGGAAACACACCATAGAGGTCTTGATCCACAAAAGAGAGGCCGTTCATCTTCAAACCAAAAAGTAGTCATTAAGTTCAATTTTTTTTTCATTCTTTGTAAATATTAGGGATATGTGGTTGACTTTAATTAAATGTAAATAAATGACTATAAGCTTCAACCGCTTGTACTTAAATGAAAAATATTCATACCAAAATTTGAAATATACTTTTTTAAATTAGTTTTTGTATATAGACAATAGACAACAACTTACAGCAAAGTCCTTCACATATTCATCCTGTGTCAAAATCAAGGTACATTTGCCAGAGTCACTTCCGCCAGCCAACTTGGCATCCTCGGCATCCGTACGCCTTAAAAATAAAGAATTACTTCGATTCAAATCTATCAGTGGTAGGAGGGCGTCCACAATTCCAGATTTTTCAACTGCAAAAATATAAAATATTTGAGTAAAACACCATTTCCTGTTAATTTGATAACATTGCAAAACAACCAACAAATGAAGAATTACTAACCACAATTCAGCATTGAATCTGGAAAAAATTTCAAACCCAATCTAGCTGATTTAGTGGTTAACTTCTCTTTGGTTTGAGAATCAAAAGCAGGGTTGTCAATCAGAACATTGACAAAAACCCACAGATGATCACAGTGTGAGGATTCACAATAATGACATTCGGCTTCATATTCTTTACTTCCTTCTGTATATAGGTAATAATCTGCTTGGTGATGTAATCCACATGAGTCCCACCCTTAATTGTAGCAATGGAGTTAACAAAGCTGACCTGGTAAAAAAAATAAAAAATAAGTTGTGTAAGACAAGAAATTAACATCAATGAACCTGCAAGTTACACTATACTTTAGACGTTCGCTTGTCACCTGTTGAAACTCCCCGTCACTTAGACTCACGCAAATCTCCAACCTATCACCTAGTTTGGCATGAGTCCTAATAACAGCAACCAAATCATGTTAGATAAAAACAAAGGAAAATACACCAACCCACACGCAGATTGAGTTCTCAACTACATATCTCTAAAGCAACATACCTTAGCAGGGGCTTGGGTTTGGTCTTCTCAACACATTTCAAGAAGAACTCAGCATAATCTTCGAAAGACTTCAATGGAATCAGTGTGCCGTTGAGTTCAACCTTAACAGTCTTTCCAAGGCACCCTGCCATGTCCAGCACACGCTTTTCCATCAAAGCTACAATGTCCTTTTCAAGACAATCCATTTTGAACTTGTTCAAATCAGGCTTGAAGGTCACCATGGTCCAATTCTCATTATATTTGCAGTTGGTTATCACTGGCTCATACTTCTTACCCATATTGTTTTTTAACACCTTCATAACACAAAAATTCAACCCAGACAGATTCATTAACAGTCCATAAACTCGTAGATAAGCTATTTAAAAAAATAAATAGTAAAAAATAAAAATCTCAAGAATACAAAAATTACTGAAGGATTAACAAATCAAATACCAAATCCACAGCAATTCAACAAAATCTTCAAAAAAAGAAAAAGAAAAAAGAAACTCAACTATAATAACTACCTGCTTATACTTTGAAGACCATCAGCAATTTCCATAACAAACTCAGTCGAGAAAATATTCATGAGCAGATAACCGTTTCTTCCACCAGTAGTTTTATTGACGTTATCATCACCGAAAATCAACTCTGGAAACTCAACTGGAACACCGTTATGGTAAACAGAAATTGTATTCGCCTTAGGATTGATAGTCACTTTCAACCAGTCCATGGATGGATCTCGCTGTTTGTTATCCGCAAAGTCGAGGAGGATTTCGTCGAAGATTTTGTACAGACCAGGGACGTAGGAGATTTCCCGGTGAACCATCTCATCGTTTTCGTAAACCCAGAGTTTTTGAGTGTGTTTTTTGATTGAACCGACGTAGGTATCGGGATCGAGGAGAATGTGTTCGAGCCGTGTTTTTTCTTCCATTGTAATGTTCGCAGCGGTGGTTGCTTGGAGAGGACGTTTCTCCATGTGATTGGGGAGGTAGTGTCGTTCGTGGATAGAAATCTGTTACGATGGAAATTGAAGCTTTGGATTTGAAAGGCAGAGAGAGCGAAATTTTTAAAATTATCTTTTTTAAAATTTATGTGTTTAGTAGGGTGTTCAAAACCGAACCAATCCAATAGAAAAACCGCAAATCGAACCAACCCAAACCAAAATCGCAAAAAACCGTATTTGGTTCGGATGTAATCGGATCATTTTCTTGCTCAACCGCATGGTTTGGTTTGGTTTGCGGTTTTCATTTTACCAACCGAATCAAGCTAAACCAAACCGCACCATAAGAAAAATGTTAATTAAACATATATAATCATAGAAACTCAATGGAAACTTTTATAAAATTACATATTTTTTCTCTTGTTAGATTCCTTCTTTGCTTTTTATTTAAAATCTTAGTCTTTTGCATTTCTTAGAAAATAGGATTACGTTTTGTCCGTGTTTTTAACTTGGCCTATGTTCTTGGAAACATTGTAAAATGAAAATAAAAATGTAATATTTGATGAAATTTAAAACATTGCTGAACAATATGTTGTGTTTTAACTTTTTCACCTAATTTTAATGTTGGAAACAAAAAAAATTATCGTCTTGAATAAAACCGCATCAACCGATCCAACCCAAACCGCATTAGTTTGGTTTGGTTTGGTTCGGATGTTATTTTTAAAGTCAACTGAACCAAACCAAACTGCATGTTTTTTTATCTTGCGGTTCGGATGACTTCTACCTTCAAAACCAAACCAAACCGCACCGCGAACACCCCTAGTATTTAGTGATCATTTTACAAAATATAAACTAATTTAAATTTTTTTAATTTTAATTGATTAGAATAACTAATTGTCATTTTCTAGCTAATCGTACTCTAGTCAAACAATTCATGAGAATGATTGGCACGTCTTTCTTGGGTGCGAAGAGGCAAAATCTGTTTGGCAAATGGCTAGACGATGAAAATTAATTCGAGATACTGTGAATGATGCCTACTAGTTTTGCAGATTGCATTTTTTTTCTTTGTGCGCAGGTTAACAAGTGACAAGAGTAATGGACATGTTTGATCCTCTTTTTTTTTTCTTCTCTGAACTCTCTCTAGACAAAACTCGTTGCCTTACCCCCTTCCTTCCCCCACTTCATCCAAAACCTTTTTTCCATCATCTAGTTGATCCCTTTGGTGGTGTGATGAGTGGCTTAAGCCCTCCGTACCACCCGTTTCTTGGTCCTCTCGAAGTCAAACGACGATTGCTTGAAGTTTTTTGAGGTTCTGGTGTGTGGTTCGCTGGTTCTATTGTGCTTATTGGTCGATTTGGGTTTCTGGCCTGTTTAGGTTGTGGATTCTGATTCGGATCCTAAGTTTCTACTAGATCTGGTGGGCTGCTGTTTTGGCTATCTTTTTCGTCGCGTTTTGTAAGCTGGTGTGGCGAGCTGTTTGAAGGGATTTATAGAGGGGTTTTACAAAATTTTAATCCTCTTTGCGGAAGAAATCCCATGAGAACGGATCTTGATTAAATCATTAATCACAAATCAACGAGAACACATTCTTAAACACTTGAAGGATTATGTGTTTACCTCTTGAAGCGCAGAACCTTTGTAGCAGAATTGTTTCTGATCACGAGCAAAGCAAAGCAGCGATGCCTCTACTCAGTCCACACGAACAAAACTTCTCCGATGACCGGTGCTAGCCAATTCCACGGAGATTCAGAGAGAAGAAGGTTTAGAGAGCGGCGGATAGGGTTTCACAACTTTTGTGAATTAGGTTAAGCACTCACAAAAAGTTAGTTATGCTTTGAACACAAGGGTTCTATTTATAGAATCACTTGTGCGGTCAGCAAGACAGGCACTTAAGTACACTGTACCTTATGGTGCACTGCGTTTCTCTATTTTTTCGTAAATTAAATAATAAATCATATTTAATTATTTAATTACTAATAAGTCTCACTTATTTATTTTATAAATAAGTCTTACTTATTTATTTCTCTCATCTATCTATCCTTTGTGTGTGACCCCATAGGTCCCGTAACGCTGGCAATAATATTAAATCACATATTTAATATTATAAACAGTGAGCGGTATCTAGCAACACATCATTGCTACCCAAGTGACGAGAATGTCATGTGATCTGACGAAACCTTTCTGTGATAATGTTCATG
>Ga0315914_1002145_pt1 | contig 30242 bp, 16 predicted proteins | sample MpolenodulesMG_FD_203920 | JGI IMG/M metagenome (GOLD analysis project Ga0315914, IMG submission 203920) | Medicago polymorpha root nodule microbial communities from Los Angeles, California, United States - elongated nodules | ecosystem: Host-associated > Plants > Roots > Nodule | place: USA...
TTTATTTTTATATTTATTAAATTTCAGTAATTGATTTTCTAGTGTCTTATTCAACTCGAGTAGATTGATTTTGTATAAACGAGTGATAATAATTTGTGTCATGTGGTAGTGATCATTAGGGTTTCTGATTTTTTTTGGGAGGGCAAGGGGTCCTGGTAATCCAGAGTTCGACCAGGATTGTTCTACCCAGGAATCAAACTCAGGAATATTTGTTTTAAATTTTCATCTAATTATTGATACTTGTGACCATAAATGCCTTTTGCTCCCACAAATTTGGAATGGGTTTCTCAAACTAGAGAAAAATAAGTTGTTTTGGTGGTAGGATCACTTGGTGTTTTATAGACTCTGTAAATTATGATATTCCTTTCTAGCTGCTATAGTAAAAGTGTATGTGTATAAGCTATAAGATGCTTTCGTAAGCTATCCAGGATGGAGAGCTTATGGGAATAGGCTGATCACAGCTTATAAACATGTCATAAGCTCTTTTCACGGGTTCTCCCAAATAGATAAATTTAGGCCTGTTTGGACAAACAACTTATTTGAAGCTTATAACACAAGTGGTTATCATGATAAGCACTTATGTATTAGTTTGCATACAAAATAAGGGCAACCCGGTGCAGGGTCTGGGAAGGGGTCCCACCATTTGGTGTATTGTACGCAGCCTTACCCTATTTTTTACACGAGGCTGTTTCCAGGATTTGAACCCATCACCTTCCAGTCACATGACAACCACTTTACCAGTTTGCATAAAAGATAAAATAGCGTTAAATTGTTTTTGTATATGCTATAAGTTGTTTTTGTATATGCTACAAGTGGTTATCATGATAAGCACTCATGTATTAGTTTGCATAAAAGATAAAATAGTGTTAAATTGTTTTTGTGTATGCTATAAGTTGTTTTTATACGCTATATTGGAGAGCTTAAGAAAATAAGCTGAAAAAAGCTTATGAAATTTCTCATAAGCTGTTTTCATAGTTCTTCCAAACACTCACAAAACTTATGCTAGTAGATAAGCTCAAATAAGCCAATCCAAACAGGCCCAAAAAGTTGGATTGTTGCATTTTTTAGTCTTTTGATATTAGGATTTGTGTTGGTTTTAATAGTATATTTTATATATACATTATATAATTTTTTGGTCATAGGCACTAGTGAAAGGATTGGAAAAGTCCGGGGATCAGGCTGAAGGTGAAGGAGAACATGCCGCCGATGCTATTGCTGCTCAGGTAACAAACTGGTTGATTAAGTCTCTATTTTTACATTGTTTCCAAAATGCACTTGAAACAAGCTTTAAAACTTTTTGTCGCTAAACTATTGTTTGACTCTGCCTTAGATTCGGCGTTTGGCTAATGAAGTGAAGCATTTAACATCAAACAGACAAACCATAGTAATGAATGGGGGCTCAGGACAAAGCAGTATGTTTTATTTTGTCATCTAGTGTGGTTGCTGCTTAAGATGCCATGTTTCTCCTCTCATTGTTTTTTTTTTAATATGGTTTTCCTTGTACTGTAGGTAATTTGTCATCTCTTGTGGTTCCAGCAGCCACCTTGGGTGCTGTGGGTTATGGTTACATGTGGTTGAAGGTATGGAACTGCTTCGGTTCATGCTGCTTCTTTAATAGTTTTATTACTTTGTGGTTGACAGTTTATTTATCTGTTACAAGTATTTCCTGTTTCATAAAGGGTCGCAAACTGTTTATTCACTAATTTGATTACCATTAATTTTTCTGAGTAGTGCATCTATTTAATATTTATGAAATGATTGTTATTCATGATACTGATTTCTGCGTTCTCCTTCTCAATATCAGGGCGTTTCATTCTCAGATCTTATGTACGTGACTAAACGCAACATGGAAAATGCTGTTGCAGATTTGACAAAAAAGCTGCAGCATGCCTCGGATGTCATTGCTGTAAGTGTCCATTTACTGCATTGGATATTCTTCCAGCATCTTTTAAGTTTTTTTAGTTAGGCACACATACATGTGTGCAAAAGTGTTTTGAACATGATTGCGCACCATCAGCTCTTCCATTTGAAGGGTATGAAATCCTCTTGACATAACATTTGATATTTCTTTCAACTGAGTAGTTGAAATATAATGTATCATTGATTCCTTTTTTCACAAGACAGATGTTTGACCTAAAGTTTTCTTTTTCTATTGATAAAAGTTACTATTATAGTTTGTATGACTTGAATAGTATTGGAGCATAATATACTGTTTAAGAGTCAAATATAATGCTTCTAAACTGGTCCAATTACATAATGATTTTAAAAAACCAGCAAGGCCTATAAAGCGATTGTGAATGTCAAAGTGGTATGTGTTAAAACATTTACCGTTCAGAAGTATATAGGATTACCAACTTCATGAAAATCTTTGTATCTGCTGGGGCTAGATTTTCTTAGGCAATCAATGACCAGAAGGCCAGGCAATCAACGATCAGTACGCAGTAATCTCTAAACCATGACTTCAACCATTTATTCCAAGACTACAGGGGCTTATCTCTTTTAACACTGGAAAGAGAAAAGCTTAATAGAAATCTTACATACCCCAGGGACTTTGGATAAATAAGAGTAAATGGTCTTTGCTGTCACAAAATGTTTTGCCAGCAGACTTTAATAAGCCTCGTACCAAGCTGTAACAGTTTTTAACAGAAAATCAACCTTAAGTTAATTCTTAAAACGGGTACACATGAGGAGATTTAACTTCCCCCAATCCTCCACCGCTAGAGTAAGGTAAACCCAACATTATAAGAGACTGGAAGTCATTTGTTGTTCTAAATATGGGGGATGTGGCAGTTTTACCCACATTTGCCACAATGACCCACAGTTTTTCTGGAGATATTTTTTCCCATCATTATGCAGTATGCACTCAATTCAAAGATTTAATATGGGGATTGATGCTTAAATGTATTAGTAATCATATTTAATATCTTTTAAATTTTAATTGCTTCTCAATGTTTTTCATGGCAGGATGCTAAGAAGCACTTGACCCAGAGAATTCAAATTTTGGATGACAAAATGCGCAAACAATATAAGATGGCACAGTCAATTAAGGATGATGTATGTCTTTTGATGCATATTGATTTGATGCTTGCACTCCCACCCATATAAAGATACATGTGACCAAACTGATTTTTAGATACACACATGACAGGAATGCACTTATGTTTTTGTACATGCATCATACATACATTTTTTCTATCTATGTAGACTTACATATAGGGACGAGCACTTGCTATTTCTTTGCAGATAAATTGCTCAGGTTTCCTTTAGAAGTTATTGATTTTAAAAATTCTAGTCTTGATGGATATCTATATTAGTGAATATTATGTACATTAAGTCAGATAAACTCTCTTTGCACTATAACTGTTGAACCCTATTTGGTCACAGAATGGCTTAATAGCCTAGTTGTTAGTAAACACTTGATAGTTGTTGCATCTTTATTAATATTGGAATATTGGGCTCTCTAATCCTAAGGCATGTTCCATCTGTCTATCTTTGTTTGCTTTAGGTTTTGGTTTCAGATACTTACTCTATCTTTACAACTTCTCACCATTTCTAACTCTACCATATAACTTAAGACCTGATTTTTTTTCCGTATACCTTTGGAATCCTTAAAATCACAAAGCATTCACTTCTTAATTCTATATCCTAAAATTTTAAACTGTCAGTTGGAAGACTTTGACTTAGTTACTTTAATCAAATTGCTGAAAATTTTATTGCATTAGTCATTGAGGGTGGTACAGTTTAGAAATATTGAAGTTTATAACTTTCGTGGAAGTAAAGTTGTGGATAACATAGTAATACTCTTGTACAGGTTAATAAAGTTCAAGATACTGTTACTACTATACATGATGACTTGAGCGTCGTGCAACACACAGTGGCAATGTTGGTATGTTTGAATTCATGCTTTGGCTTATTAATTGTTAACGTGGATATTTTCTAGTTTAGAGTTATGAAGAAGGGTATTTTGGAGTTAGGCATGATTTTTAATTATCATTTGAATTAAACTATGCAGTTGTGCATGGAGGATATCCGTTTACACCAAAAAACAAAACTATCATTTGAATTAAAATATTTGTTGTTCTTACAAAATAAATGTTGAGTGTTACAGAATGTTAACAGCAAAGAGAGACTTTAAGATTAAGAAAAACTGAGAGAAGAGTAAACAAAGGTTTTTCCGTAAATCTGAATTATGATCTCTGGTTAACAACAGTGATGCAGATGCATTTATTTATAGAGTACATGAAACTTCTAGAAGCAATAACTGTATCTGGCTATCTGTGATTAGATGTTGCTCATAGTATACTAAGTCCATACTCCTTATAAGTAGGTTGCATAGTAAATATGAATATACAATATGTTACCACTTTTATTTGAATCATTCTTACGTTGTATATACCTTATCAGGATGGAAGGTTGAATTCAGTGCTTGAGAATCAGGTAATCTTTTTCGTGTTCCCTTTAAATTTGCAAAGTAGTTTATATTTTTGTAATCAATCTGTTTCCTTTGTTTGGAAGATCTTTACATAATCTATTTAATGCCTGGGAAGAAAATGGGCTAGTTTGTGTCCCCAACAACAATACTGATTTAGCTGTGTGGTTGCAGGAATTTGCAAATATGGGATTAGACTATATTATTGGCTTTATAACGGCAAATGCCCGGAGAGTTCCGGACTCTTTACAGGTGGGTATTTGTTTGTTATTTTTATTAGTGCTAATTATGTTTGCTTATGTTGTTTGTTGCCTGTTATTACTGAATGTTCTAATTATGTATGGTCTGGATTTGACTATCATTTGTTATCTATTGTATGTGTTAATGACAGCAAGAAATTTAGATGAAGTTGAGGAGCTTGTTCCTTTTTTATTTTAAAAAACATTCTCTACTTTCAGTTTTAATTACAAACATTATCTACTTTCAGTTTTAATTACAAACATTATCTATTTTAGTTTTAATTACTAGGAGACCATTTTGTTTTTACTTTGTACCCTGTTTTCAAATTTTTGTAAAGAAAGCTGTAAAATTTGAAAACAATATTGTTTCAGGAAACAAAGTGAAGTGGCAATATTTTGTTATTAAAACTAAAACAAGAAGTGTAAACAAAAAACGAAAGTGGAAACAAAACAGGACCTTATATCTAGTACTCACATTTTAAATTACATTGCTTTAAACATTTCTTGATCCATCTAGTGGCTTAATTATTAATGTTATCTCTTGTATTTTCAGGGAACTATTCCAAAGGAACAACCGAAACTTCCAGGGAGGTCTACTAGTATGCTCACATATCCAGGATTTCAGGTGTTCTTCTACGTTGTACTTTGTTATCTATTTTCACTTCTTAGTGTGTTGCAAATTAGTCTGTCATTTGATAATACGGGGCATAAGATGCTATTTACCTCCACATGCTTTAATGTCCTGCTTTCATAACTTGGAGTTTACTACTTATAGTATGCTTGATGATTCCGTTTTCACTTGCAGGGTCTTAAAGACATTGCAGAGTCATTGTCTAGTTTAGACAGGTCAGCTTCAGATACTATTGTGCCGGGTGGTTTGGATAATCTAGAGAAGCAGCGAAGGCCGTTGTTGAGGTTTGATTTAGCTCAAATTTGACTCTTACAATATTTTCCCCCATGTGGAAAGATGCATAACATGCTTACATTCTAAGTGGCACCTGTCTAAATTCCAGGGTTCCTTATTTTCTATACCCCAGGGAGGGTTGAAGAGTGATTATCACTCTGATTTTCCTCACAATTTAATAATATGTACTGTTTACCCACTTCTAAAAGTTGTTTAGTTGACGCAACTTCTGCAGTGAAAACATAATGAAGCTTAAGGATGAAAGCTCTTGTGTGAAGGCAATTATTGTTTTCACCAGTTAGGTAGTTTTATTTACACATAGGTGCAACACAAATCCAACTTCAAACAAACATTTAGGGTCATTTTGGTGGTGTAATGATAAGATAAATTATCATATCCTGTCATTTAGCATATCTTGCTTTCGTATTATTCAACTGATGGACTGTTTCTTAGTCAGATTCAGTCCAGTATAAAAATTTCATATAGAAATCTAGTTGTGGACTGTTAAAACAAACTGGGGCTGACACTATAAATTTGATATTGAATATACAAATCAAGGCAGTGATAGCATCTGTGGACTGCTAAAGGATATTTCCTTTGCCATAAATAAATGATGCTGCAGCGGAAGGCAAATTTTCCTCTGCTTAGTATTCTTTCCGTCCAGTTTATCACAAAAATAGTTATAACTCTGAGATTAGATTGAAAACTCTGATTGACCTCAGGAACTTGTGTTAACTCATCCAAAAAGAGAATATCTATTGCTGTTTCCTTCATGACATAATAATAACATTTTGTCACTGCTGTTTTACTATACAAAGCAATAAACAATTTGCATTATTTTGATTTGATCATATTTTGATTTTGCAGGGCTACTTCGACCAAGTGTTAATGGCAAGGTCTCATATGATGACTATGTAGCTTTTAGGCGTTTATTAATTTTTACTTATTCAGCAGTAACTTTTTGCCTGCATAAATCATAATATACCTGCTAATGACTTTCTGTTGTGATTTTCTTGTATATCTATATAATTTCTACATTGTATCAAATGAACAAACAGCTTTCTATATTCAAGCTAGTGAGTTGGGATTTTATGTTGTAAAGAAAATTGAGCTGCCAAAAGGAGTTTGGTTTGGTTCTACTTCTACCTGTTTATGCCAGTTACTTTTGAATGTGGCATTTGGTTTTGTGACTTGTTATACTTTTTGTTTTCCAAAACAGTGACTACTTTCTACCATCAAATGTATGAGATGAATGTGTTATAGCGAGTTTTGATGATTTATGAACACAAGAAATAATATGCTTTAGCACAAATTAACTTTTGTAAAGAGGTCAATGGGAGTTGATCCCACGACCTTGCGGGTGAGTCAACTCCTCATCAATTGGGCCAATCTTCATTGGCTTTTTGGATATTTAGTGATGGATGAAATGATATAAAGTATTACAAAATGAAAGTTGTTCAACTTTCATTTACCAATGATATTTAATTTGTTATTTGTTATGGAAGGTTCTAGAGTTTTTATTTCCTTATTGTGGTAAGGAGATTTATGAACAGTAAGTTTGTTCTTCATCTGATACCCATTTATTAAGTAAAATAAAAACACGAGTGTTGAGTTGGATTGAATCACTTTATTTAATCTTGGAGATATGTCAAATATTATGGAGATTTTCTCAAACAAGTTGCATTTTTTTTTACTCAAAACAAGCTCAAGGCATTTTATTAATCTATAACAATATATAAAGGGGTTACCCTTTCCCAAAAATAGCCATGCAGTCCTTGCAATTGGTTTTCTTTTTGGCTTCTTGTGCTTGTGAAGACTGACTTACAGTTATTTTCTAAACACATAGCCACAGAAGACTCACAAAGGTATCCAATGATGAAGGAGCAATATACAATTGTTGGATATAAAAAGGGGAAGAGAGAGCCAAACGAAGGCATGAAGAGAAAATTAGAGAGAAAGGTCCATAAACACAATATACAGAGTTTTTGAGACATCCCATGCATCACTCCCTCTCAACTTTGTACTCCCTCAAACAGCTTTTCTTTTTACCTTCAATACTTCTCAAAGATGTGACCTAAACTTAATTTTCTTCTCCCTCTCAATTTTGCATGGCAAAGAACAGATCACCCGATTCTTTTTACTCTTTGAAATAGATGGATAGATTAATGAGTTAACGATCTTGCTACATTTTTTAATCTCTTTTCAAATAAAGAATGCTCTAGTGTTTGCGTTTTGAGTGAAAAATTGTTTGCGCATAATTGCCTAATGTATCTTCTTCTAAAGATTTTAATTCTTTCTTAACATGGCACAATAGACTAATATTCAGGATAACTTTTGTAAGAACAAAAAGTATTGAGGATAACTCTTAAAAAAATTTAACTAATAATATGCCCTATATGTAATCTTGAGTGTATTTGATTTTGAGTCAATTAATTCAATGATATATATTTAACAATGAGTTGAATTTAAAGTTACTTTTGTTTGGATGTATTTATGTAAAAAAATATATTTAACAATAAATTTATGGCTTAGATCAAATGTAGAAGCGTACAACTACAAATTCTAACTTTCAAGTAGAATAAATTCTACAAACAAAATTAGTTCTCTTTTAAATAATTATAACATAATAAAATATAATTCTACAACTTTTAAAACCTTTTTGTGCTTCTAAAGTTGAAACCAAACTATTTTTCTTTGCCCTTTGGGCACGCTCTAAGTGCTTTGGGATGCAAACTTAAATATGTAATATCTCCCATAAAAAAAGTGTTGTATAGTGTACATGTTTTACTTTGTGGTCTATTGGGAAAGGAATGAATGAGAATTTTTTTTATTTTTTTAAATGTTCAGCCTAATCATGTTTCTATTATTCAAAGCGTCTAGTAGTGGCCTATCACAATCTTTACCCTCTTTGGACTAAACCTACAAAACCTATAGAAGATCAATCAATAAATGCACTCATAAATGCTCCACGCACTCGTAATACCAAATGGTCATTGGAGGTTACCGCTAGGTGGTAATCTCAAACTTAATACGTGCATTTTTTCTTTTAAGAGTGATAATTATAAATTACCTTAGACTAGTAGTGTGGTTTTTAACTCATGTTTTTATGACCACATCTTCTTTGGTGGCCAAAGCTTTGGCGGGTAGAGACTAGAGATGCTCTTGTCCTTGCTTATAATTTGGACTTGTCCAGTATCATGGCAGTATCCGGTGTGTGGTTTGTTGCTGTTGTTCATTGTTGTAAATGGAAAGCAGAGAGTTGTCAGATTACTTCAATAATCAAAGATATACTTCTTATCAAATAAAGTTTTACAAGTATGACTTTTTGTTTTAGTCTATTTTACCATAGGTAACAAATGGATTAGTATCATTATTAATGACTAATAAATCATCAATTTAATTTTGGATTGTTTCTTTTTAGATGGGTTTCACCTCGAACTTTTAATAGATAGGATCAGAGTGATTGATATAGTGTTTCTCCGATCTTATCTTTTAACAGTTCGAGGTGAAATAAATTTAAACAGAAAATGATCCTGATGTTAACGGATGATCCATTATCCATTAGTGGTGTTACTACATCAGTTTGTTATCCTCGTGAAATCCAAGTACATCCGAACACTATGTTTCTTTGATATGTTTTTGATCATTTAAGAGTAATCTGATATCTCTTTAATTTACATCTAAAATAATGGATCATGTGTTGTGGATCATACTCTTTAATGATATTAGATAGGTACAAATCATAAGTGAAGAGTAAAATTGAAAGGAAAAATGTTATAGCAAAAACAATATTTTTATAAAATTGATAAAATAGCTTAAATGAAAGGTAAAAATGTAAGAAAAACTTCAACCCAAAGGGGTGTACCCCTTTATATATTGTTATAGAAGATTTTCATTTTTATATAATTAAAATAAAATTAATTGATATTATACTTTCACAATTCAAGGACATTATCTAGTAATTTATATGCAGAAAATAAAGTGAAAATAATCAAAAAGACAGTTTGGTCCCTGAAGATAAAGTTAGCAATTAACCACATAAGAATTCTTTTCTTTAACACGAGAATAACATCTAATTGATCTACTCAATAACTTTGAAAGTGAATCCTCCTATAAAAAAAGATGAGTAAATACTCATTTTGACCTCTGTAAATATATTGAGACCCATTTTGGTCTGTTGCAATAAAGAAATACAACTTTTAGTCTCTCTCAAAAATAAATCGGGATATGCTTTAGTCTTAAGTGAACTAACATAAAAAAATTGGTTTTTTTTAGCTAACATGTGATCTTTTTATCCAATGTGTCAATGCATCGTGTCATGATATTGCGTACTTGTTATTATATTGAATCAAGAGACAATAAGATCACCGACAATAATTGAAAAGAGACAGGGTAGTCCTAATACCTAATATAAATCCATAAATTATATCTTCTTCCTCAAAACTCTATCGAAGTATATATATCTTTATTTAGTTTAAAAGAATCAACAACTTTAAAATTGATTGAAATTAATGTTGCATACAACCTCCTCCATCATGTGAATGTTTTCTCTATTGCAAAGTTTGTCAAATCTACATCAACAACTTTGAGATTGAAACCTCATCAAGTTTTTCATATCGTATCTTTCAAGTGATATCAATTCTCATGTATTCATAAACAAGTGTCATCAAGTTTTTTTCAAAGCAAAATTCATATAACCTGAAAAAATGAAAGCGATGAATTTGCTTAAATGGAGGTTCATTGTTTGAAGAAGAAGATACAATATAGGGATTTAGAACACCTATAACGATTAATTTGTCTCTTTTTAATTATTGTCGAGAATCATATTATCTCTTAGTATGGTCACATAACACGTAGATATATCATGACTTAAATATAAACTCACACATTCGATGAAAATATCATGTAACAATGTTCAATGATTAAAATGTTTCAATTTATTTTTGTGAGGGATTAAAAGTTATAATTTTTATTAGAAAAGATAAAAATGAGTCTCAATATTTTTGATTGGAAGCCAATCCTTAAAAAAAAAAAAAAAAAAAAAACAATATTGGAAGCGATTAAAAGAAGCGCGAGTGTGTTACATTATCCAAAAGCAATTCATAATTCAAGATATGGTGCTACAAGCAAATACCAGCTTTACACTCACACCCTCTCCACACTTTACACCATCACCATCTTCTCTTCCTTCTCCTCAATTCTTCAACTTCAAACCCAAACCCTCACTCTCCTCTCTCACTCTCACGCGCCGACTCACACTCCCACGCGCCGTCGAGGAAAAAGACCAACCCACCTCCAGCCCCGAACCAGAACCCAAACCCGAACTCAGAGAGTCCGAATTAGCATCAGAATTGAAGAAAGCAATGCAAGAGAGGAAGGAGAAAGAAGGAGAGAATTTCTGGAACGGTGTGGTTTCAGAAATCGGTGAAATTGAATGGCCTGAATTTGGGAAAGTTTTGGGTACAACTGGTGTTGTTCTTAGTGTTATCTTTGGTTCTAGCGCTGTTTTGCTTACTCTTAATGCTATTTTAGCTGAACTTTCTGATAAAGTTTTTGCTGGCAAAGGGGTTCAAGATTTCTTCACATGATTCAAGATTATATGTATTTTTTATTTTTGTTCTAGGTTTAACTATTAATTACTTGTCTTTCATTTTTATTTTTATAAAGTATTGATTTTTACTTTCATTTTTGTTTCTGTCATGTTTGAAAGAAATCAAATTTTGTGCGAATAATTGGTTATTGATCAAGTTGCAACTTCATCACTAATATGATTCAATAGCAGAAACATAGTTTTTGTTTTTTCATGTAAAACTGAGGAAAAGAAGACAACAAAAAACTATTGTATGTTTCAAATGATACATTTTCTTTGGTCTCCTATGCCAATTCCATTTGTGCATCAATGATGATTGATTTCAGGAAAGAAATTATGAAGATTAACAAGGCTTCCCCACCCTGCATCTAAGGCTGCGAGAATAACGAGTAAGCCTTCCAACATAAGTTCCAGGCTTAGCTTTGATCATGTCCTTATTTGAGAATGGTCTGTTAGTCAGCTCAGCTCCGCTTTGTCTGAAAAATGCTCCGTTCAGGTACATGTCGTTGATTGATCTCCATTGCCAGGTTTTCCACACTGCCTCTGGTACTAACGTCCTCTTTGTTATCTTTATCAACACCAAACCAGAAAATAATGTGAGACTTAGTTTTCATGAATTTCAATTTATTCATATGTTTTTGTTCAATCATGACATTTACAAGTACAATGAAAAACCAAAATAGTATTTTATAGGGAACTCCTTTAGATTTCTTTGTAAATGATGCAACCAGTAGCTATGACATGAGAATATGTTAATATTAAGAATTTAGCAGATAATTGTGTTTTACCAAATCACACCCAGAATTTGTAAAGCATATATTTGTATGGCTAAGCATAACTGATGCATACCTCTTTAGCATGGCCATTGTTAGGGGCTATGAATTTGTTACCCTCACTAATAATGGTAGGATGCATGGTGCCACCAATGGCATACATTTCCCAGCGATTGTAGAAATTATTAAGCACATGGATAAAACCAAATCTACACCTTGGCATCCTTTGAATTAATCTCTTACCAAAGCGATTGAATGCAACCGTGATCTGCATTTTCTGATCACCGTCATAACTATCACTTGCACCAAACAACATTACCTAAATCACATACATACCAACAAACAAAAAAACCAAAACCTAAATCAGGTAATATTTTTCATTTCAAACCCATGAATGAAAAGTCTTATAAGCAAAAACATAAGTAACTATCGAATTAATTTCTAATTACCTCATTGTGATTTTCGAAATGACTATTGGAGATGGTAATCGCAGTGGATCCCATAATGGCATCAATGAGTCCATCTCTGCAGTTTCTCATGGAAACATGGTCAATCCAAATATGGCTTGAGCCAAATATTGAAATTCCATCACCATCACTAATAGTCCTTAGACCATAATGGTCCTCACTATCTCTAACAAGTCCACCACTTCCAACCATAATGTCATAAATTTTGATCCCATGGATGATCACATTCTCGATGAACTGGATAGTAATACCAGCACCATTAGCAATGGTAACATCAGCTCCTCGTCCATCAATGGTCTTGTTACCTGCCATTATGAGCTCCTGGCTGAGCCTAATCTTCATGCTACGAGCGAAGGTGATCCACAAAGGCCCATTTCTTGTAACTGCATGCCTAAGGGTACCAGGACGTGGATTCACCATGTCACTATCTGAGGGGTCAGTTACCACATAGATAGGACCGTCTTTTCCACCAGTAGTCTTCCTTCCAAAACCTTGCACACAATCTGCAAGCTTCTTGCGGTTGTTTGCCCAGTTAGGATCACACCTCCAACACCTATCAATGGGGTTTGTGGCCATGCATGAACTATTGCCCAACCCCACCAAATTCCTTCTTCCGTTATTGCCACCAATTATCATTCTGTTTGACAAACCAATAAATATTAAAATATGATAGACCACACTTATAATTAATTCTATGAGAGAAGCAAAGAAAAATGTAATATATAATAACTATTGAATAGTAATATAAGTGTCTGATTTGGATTGAGAAAATATTTCCTGTTTATTTTTGTTTTTCATTTGAAATTGCCAAATTGTTCTTTGTTGTCACCATGCATTAAGTTTTCAAAGTTTTCTGCAGGAAATATATTGAAAACAAGGATGTCTTTTTTTGTAATTAAAATAGAAACTAGAAATTAAAATGGAAATTATTTTCTCAAACTAAACAGGGTTTGAAGTTCCACCCATAAAATTGAACGTATAGGTAAATACGATAATTTACACAAGACTCACTCGCTAACGGTAGAAGACAGATTTCCGGAGACTGCATATGGGTCAGGAGTATAAGCTTTGTCGTTTGCCTTCGCAGCAATTGATGCTTTTTTCTGCCAATATGTAGTATTAAGCGTCGGTAATATCCTATCCCAGTATGCTTTGTCCTCTTTGACATTAGCATGCACTAATGTAGATATTGTTACCACCAAACATGTCAAAAGGAAGAGATGGTACAATTTTGCCATGAAAGTTCTTTGTCAAATGAAAAGAACCCTCTTCCCTCTGGCAATGAAAGGGGTAATCAAATATAATTAGTAGAACAATTGACATAATTTTATTCTTTATATTTGAAAAGTGATATGCAATATGAAATGCCAAATTAGGGTGAGTTGTTTTTGAAGAATAGAGGTTGGAATAACGTTTATTTCTGTCAATGAATATATTTAGGGTGATAATTTGTTATTATATTATCAGTTTACTAGTTTTCTATCAATAGAGAACACTACTGTCATATCCATCAAGGTAAAAAAAATGCCTTGCCCCAGATCTAAAAATTCAAATTGGAATGAAAAAAAAAGGAACAGTTGCATACAATAACATAGCAAGAGAAGACGAGAAGACTAAAATTGCTGACGACTGAATAGATGAAAATGTGACGCTGCAATTTTAAAAACTTAACACCATGGCAAAAATTTATCCAATGGTTATGATTTAACCCTCATTTCTCACAATAAAAATTCTTCCAATGGTTTTCTAGCAAAACCATATATATATATATATAATATTGCTTGCTTCTCTGGACAAGTGGAAGACCAATCATATAAACCATTCAATTTTATTATCCCATGCACAATAGAGGCAACATGATATAACTAGCAACTTAATCCAATCATTTTGCAATGATATATTCTGCTGCGTATAAACCTGAATTAGATATTTATGGTTTTGCCATGCATGGATCCCTTAGACCATCACATATATTAATTGTAACATACTAATTATATGAAGCATATCTATATTTTTTTCTTTCCTTTTTTTAGATAGGCACACAACATATATCTATCTAATTTACATGTGAGATTAAAGATCGTAGGTCTAAAACAATTTTTTGCGATTAGATAATGTGAAACACAAATTCATTGTGTCGGTAAGTCAAATTGATGCAATTGTGGATCTCGGTTGTCCGAAACAAATTGCTTGGTATTAAGTGATTTATATTCCAAGTTACATTGAAATTCAATTTGTTAGTTTAAATTTGAGTCATCCACTGCTGAAATCAGACAACTGCATGGGATTCAGATCCTTTTTCTGACAGTCGGGAATCTGATCCTATGGATATGTTAGTTAATATGATTTAGCTAGTCATTTTGAAGAGAAGAGAACACCTTAGAATTAGCAGACATCTTGGAATCTATAAGTGTGAAAATACGGGCTTGGCTTTTTACATGGTAAGTCATGTATGTCAATTATAATGGATGCAAAGCTATTGTCTAGCCGTTTTCTTTCAAAAGGAGCTATTATTAATTTCCTCTTGTCAAGTTGCAGCTTCTTCAATTATATAAACAAAGTTTTTGTTATGTGTTTCAAATGTTGTAGTTCCTGTGCTGAAATCATAATATACACAATTGCTAAATCGTTACCAGGTGCGTAGGGTGTAACAAAAAAGACCAGTATTCATTTCATTGCCTGAATAATCCCCTTACGAGCTCAAGTTCATCTATGATAAACAATTGAAAAATAATCGTGCACACGGACACTGTGAATTACTTACATGTTAATTTTGTGAAACATCTTGTATGCCAAATTATTTTTTATATAATTTCCATTTACAGTATAGTATATCTTCTGGCTCTCTGGAGAAAGAATTTCCATTTATCAATTTTTAAAGAATATGTGGATTGTGGAGAGGAGCAATTTTGTTATGATTTTTACAGATTCAAAGAATGTGTGGAATGTAGAATGAAACAAGTTTGTAATATCTTTACATGTTTACAACGTAACAATTTCTTTCATGTCAAACTGAGGAAAAACATACAAGAAAAAACTATTGCATTTTTCAAATTACACATCTTGTTTGCTCTCCTTTGCCAAAGCCATTTGTGCATCAATGATGATTGATTTCAGGAAGGGAATTTTGAAGACTAGCAAGGTTTCCCCACTATGCATCTAAGGCTGCCAGCATAACGAGTAAGCCTTCCCACATAAGTTCCGGGCCTAGATTTGATCATGTCCTTTCTTGAGAATGGTCTGTTTTTCAACTCAGGTCCACCTTGTCTGAAAAATGCTCCGTTCAGGTACACGTCGTTGATTGATCTCCATTGCCAGGATTTCCACACTGACTCGTCTACGTACTCCCTCTTTGTTATCTTCATCAACAGCAAAACAGAAAATTATGTGAGACTTAGTTTTCATGAATTTCAATTTATTCCTATGTTTTTGTTCAATCATGACAATTATAAGTACAATGAAAGACCAAAATAGTATTTTATATGGAATTACATAAGTACAATTATAACTGTTGCATACCTCTTTGGCATGGCCATTGTCAGGGGCAATGAATCGGTTACCCTCACTGATAATGGTAGGATGCATGCTGCCACCAATGGCATACATCTCCCAGTGAGTGTAGTCATTGTTGAGCACATGGATAAAACCAAATCTACACCTTGGCATCCTTTGGATTAATCTCTTACCAAAGTGGTTGAATGCAACTGTGATCTGCATTTTCTCATCACCGCCATAGCCATCACTTGCACCAAACAACATCACCTAAATCACATGCACACACAAAAAAAAACCAAAATCAAAATCAAAATCAAAATCAGGAAATATTTTTCATTTCAAACCCATGAATGAAATTTTTTATAAGCAAAAACATAATTAACTATCGAATTAATTACTAATTACCTCGTTGTGATCTGTGAAATGACTATTGGAGATGGTAATAGCAGTGGATCCCATAATGGCATCAACTAGTCCATCTCTACAGTTTCTCATGGAAACATGGTCAATCCAAATATTGCTAGAGCCAAAAATTGAAATTCCATCACCATCACTCATAGTCCTTTGACCAAAATGGTCCTGACCATCTCTAATAAGTCCACCACTTCCAACCACGATGTCAAAAATTTTGATTCCATGGATGATCACATTCTCGATGAACTGGATAGTAAAACCAGCACCACTAGCAATGGTAACATCAGCTCCTCGTCCATCAATGGTCTTGTGACTTGTCATTATGAGCTCTTGGTTGAGCCTAATGGTCATGCTACGAGCGAAGGTGATCCACAAAGGCCCATTTCTTGTAACCGCGTATCTAAGGGTACCGGGACGTGGATTTACCATGTCACTATCTGAGGGGTCGGTTACCACATAGATAGGACCGCCTTTTCCACCAGTAGTCTTCCTTCCGAAACCTTTCACACAATTTGCAAGCTTCTGGCGGTTGTTTGCCCAGTTAGGGTCACACCTCCAACACCTGTCAATGGGGTTTGTAGCCATGCATGGACCACGTGCTTTATGCCCGGCCAAATTCCTTCTTCCTTGGTTACCGCCAATTATCATTCTGTTTGTGAAACCAATAAATATTAAAATATGATAGATCACACTTATAATTAATTCTATGAGAGATACAAAGAAACATGTAACAATAATGTATGTGTCTGATCTGGATTGAGAATTTATTTCCTGTTTTTTTTTTTTTTCATTTGAAGTTGCCAAATTGTCTCTTTGTTGTCACTATGCATTACATATTTAAAGTTTTATGCAAGAAATATAGTGAAAGCAATGAGGTAGTTTTGCAATTAGAATAAAATATAGCAATTAAAATGGAAAATATTTTCTCAAATTAAACAGGGTTTGAAGCTCCTCCCATAAAATTGAACATGTTGTTAAGCATGGTAATTGGCACAAGACTCACTCGTTAACACTATGACTCAGGTTTCCAGAGACTGCATAGGGGTCAGGAGTATAAGCTTTGTCATTTTTCATTGCAGCAATTGAAGCTTTTTGCTGCCAATATGTAGTATTAAGCACCGGTGCTATCCTATCCCAGTATGCTTTGTCCTCTTTGACATTAGCATTTACTAATGTAGATATTGTTACCACCAAACATGTCAAAAGAAAGAGATGATACAATTTTTCCATGATGGATGGTTCTTTGTCAAATGAAAAGAACCCCCTTCCCTCTGGCAATGAAAGGTGTAATTAAATATGAGTACTACAACAATTGACATGATTTTATTCTTTATATATGGAAAGGGATATACAATGAATGGCCAAATTAGGGTGAGTTGTTTTTGCAGAATAGAGGTTGGAATAACGTTAATTTCTGCCAATGAATATATTTAGGGTGAAAATTTGTGATTATATTTTAAATTTAGTAGTTTTCTATCAATAGAGAACACTACTGTCATAAGCCATCAAAGGAAAAAAAGGGTTATTGGTAATTTTATTCTTTATATATTAATTGATTGCTTCTCCTTGACAAGTGGAAGACCAATCTCATATAAACCATTCAATTTTATTATCTCATGCAGAGTAGAGGCATGCATCTAGCAACCTAATTAGAGTTTATCTTTACCAGTAATTTTGCAATGATATATTCTGTTACATATAAACCTGAATTAGATATTTATGGTTTTGGCATGCATGGATCCCTTAAACCATCGCATATAATTATTGTAACATACTATTCATACAAAACATATCTATATTTCTCTTTTTTTTTCCCTTTTTCTTAGATAGGCACAAAACATATATTTATCTAATTTACATATGAGATTAAAGATAGTTGGTCAAAAACAATTTTGGAACATTTTTTTTTTTATGGAAGAATTATTTTGTTAATAACGGTGATACTGATGATCATTTTACAACTGTCCCATATGAAATTTGATTTTGCCCTTGAGGTTACAAACATAGACTCTTCGTAAAAATAGCGGATTATTGATAAACTAGTTTATAGCTTATAGCTAGCTGATGTCTGATGATTTAAGTTGATTTGATGACTGATGGTTGCTGATCAATGACCGATAAAATAATAAAAGTGTTTGGTAAAATTAGCGGTTCAACTAACTGATAAATGTAAAATTATATAAAAGAACATTTTTAATTCATAATATAATTTATATAAATTAATATTAATATATTAATTTTTTTGTTATTTCAATATATTAATTTAATGTCTTTTATATATTATTGCTAAATTAATATTTATTTTTTAAAATATTATTTTGATATTATTTTATTTCAACTTTTTTTTGACAAACATTTTATTTTTGTTTTTATACCTAGTAAAAATGAAACATAACATTTGACAAACAAAAAATATCATAAAAAAAAATAAAATCATAACGATGCTGAACGTAACTCTTTTAAAAATAGGAATTTGTAACATTTTTTTTTGTAAATCTCCTAAAAAAACTGAACGTAGCAATCCTCGGTAGCATAATTTAGTTGGTAGGGATAATGCATTGTTATATGCAGGAGTTGGGGTTCGATCCTCGAATATCTCATTTATTCATCTTATAAGGTGAATTCTAGCCAATAGACTACTTGACTAAAAAAAATTGAACATAGCAACACATTTTTTCGTAACATTTGTAACTCTTCATTTTTTTTAACTTGTAACTCTTCATTTATTACCAACCTTAAAATCTGAAGTTTTATTAAATATAACCTTTTTTTTTTCTTTCTTTTCTGAAAAGTAATTAAAGGGGGTGTATTGGATTAGAATTTTAAAGGACAATTTTTGTTTAAAAAAGTCTTGAGGATTTTAAAAGATTTTGCAGGATTTTAATGACTTTGATGATTTTAAAAGACAATCAAAATTTACAGTTTGGATTTCAATGAATTTAAATCATAAGATTTTAAAGGATTTGAAATGATTTTGTGGATTTCAAAAGATTTCAACAGATTTTATGAATTTTAAAGACTCATTGCAAAAATGATCATAACACACTCTCTTTTACTCTATTCTCAATACAAATTATTTTATTTATTTTACTTTATTTTTTTATGAGAGATAGAGAGGAGAGAGAGGGGGAAGAGAGAGTGAGAGAGAGAGAGAAGAGGATGGAATAGAGAGGGAGAGAAAGAAGGGAGGGGAGAGATAGTAAAATCTTAAAAAGGAAAAACAATCCTAAGAAATCTCATGTTTTCATGAAAGACTTTCTCATGATAAAATTGCAGTAGAAAATCTCACAAAATCCAACTTATTAAACAATCCTTGGAAATTTGAATGATTTTGAATACCACATGACTTTTTTTTAAGTGATGAAGAGTCTTGATTGAATACCACAAGACTTTTTTTAAATGACAAAGAATCTTGATTGAATATCATAAGACTTTTTTTAAGTTGCAAAGAGTCTTGATTGAATACCACAAGACTTTTTCAAAATAAAAAAGTCTTTTAAAATCTCTTGAAATCTTAATCCAATACACCCCATAAGTACTCGCTCGTTATTTTTCAAGTGTCATTTTGGAATAATAACGCCAAATTAAGCGAATGGATTTTGCACATATTTCTTCTATTATACCCACATTTTAAACTACCAATAATTTTTTTTTTTGCACACATTTTCTCTTTCCAATAAATTTATTGTATTATCTTTATCTCTTAACAAACAATTGTTAGTTACTCTCTCTCTTTCTCTAACAAATTAATTTTTTTTCACACACTTTACAATTATTAAACAATTATTAAGGTTTCAACTATGGTTTTAATCAATACTATATTCATCCTCGTGAGCTTAGCTAAGTTTAAGGATGAGAATAGGCCAAGCCGGTCTACAGGGGCCTGCGGCCTAGCCTACGATAGACCAGACTTTTTTCTTAAACAGAGAAGGTCCATGCTTTTTTAGAAGCCTATAGCTTAAAAGATCAGGTCACAGACCATTCAATAAATCTATTAGGCTTATTAGGCCGGCCTATTTAAGTAAATATGAATAATATTATTTATTATTATATTATATTTTGTACTTTGAATTAGAAAAAAATTTGTTAACTTTTTCAGTAATTTAAGCTTATTAAAGTCAAATTCCTTAAAAACTCATCTTGATTATCAAAAGAGAGTTTAATCTAATTGATATATTAGTTTGCTAATCTATTTAAACTTATATCACATTGCTTATTAAAAGATGTTCATATGAAATAGACCTTTAAACAGGCTAGCAGGCCGTATCAGGCTTTCAGAAGGCCAGACTCAGGCCTAAAAAGTAAGCTTATGATAGACCGCAAGGCAAGCTTAGGCCTTCAAAAAATTTGGCGGGCCAGGCTCAGGCCTTGCAAAGCTTAGCCTATTCCCAGCCCTATCTAAGTTGATAGGGATAATGCATAATATATGTAAGGTCTGGGGTACGAATCCCGAACACCATAAAAAAAATCAATACTATATTCACACTATATGACATATATTTGAATGTTGAAGATAACAAAAAAAATTTATTTGTTATAAAAAGCAAACAAACTTTGTTTAAAAAAAAGCTTTCGTTATCCCAATAGATATCAGTAATTAGTTTTATTAAAAAAGAAAAGAGTAATTGAGAAGGGGTATAACTGACAATTCATACCCTTAAAATACAAAAACGACAGTTAAATAGAAACGTTAAATACGTAGTCCAACGACACTTAAAAAGGAACGTAGCGAGGTATGAAGCCCCAATACCTGACATGATACAGATACGATAAAGATAGGGATGAGAATAAGCCAGACCGACCTACAGGGCCTACTACCTAGCCTACGACAGGCCAGACCAGGCCAGACTTTTTTCTTAAATAGAGAAGGCCTAGGCTTTTTTTTAAAGTTTATTTAGCTTAAAAGGCCAGGCCACAAGCCTCTCAAAAAGCCTCATAAGTCTATTAGGCCGGCCTATTTAAGTAATATGAATAATATTATTTATTATTATATTATATTTTGTACTTTGAATTAAAATATAAATATGTAAATTTTTTCAATAATTTAAGCTTTATTAGTATACATTAATTTTTTGCATATATAAATGTATTATTATAAACTAGAATAGAATTATAATACAATATATAGTCTAATTCCCTAAAACCTCGTGTTGATTATCAAAAGAGAGTTTAATCTAATTGAACTATTAGTTCGCTAGTCCATTTAAACTTAGATCACATTGCTTATTTAAAGATGTTCATAAGATATAAGTTTTTAAACTGGCTAGTAGGCCGTATCAGACTTTCAGAAGGCCAGGCTTAGGCTTTAAAAAAATATGGCAGGCCAGGCTTAGGCCTTGCAAAGCCTAGCTCGGCCTAGCCTATTCCCATCCCTAGATACAACTATACGAGAAATTTTCTTCAAAATTTCTGATACGATACGGCCTCGATACGTTATTAAAAAATAAAATTTAAAATTAATAGTATAAGTGCACAATGTATAAGCATAACTAAAAATGATAATAAACAAACATTCGTATTAATCAAAATGACCAAAACAAGTGACAATTACATATATTTTCCACAAAAATTAGATAGAATATAGCTAACTATCATTAGTACCATCCAAAGAGAACATTATAAGTACAATAAAAAAAGAACACCATTGTCTAATGTTGACTACTTAATAGTTAACACTAATTGAGATCGAAAACAAACAATTTAATTTTTTTTTTCCCAATTAGAGAGAATGACAGAAGAAACTTAACGTTAGAGAGAATAGAAACGGAATAGAACCCAATCGGTCGTAATGGTTAGAAGATGGAATATCTATTGTTATGTGGTGACGAGAAACCCTATTTTTAGAAGAGACAATATGTTTTTGATAGCGCTGCTAGTCTTTATGTAGTTTTATTTCTTATTTTTTTATTTTTTATGAAAATATGTAAGACATAAGTATTGGTGTCAGAGTATAAGTTAGCCGTATCGGAGCATAATGTAGCCGTATCTGATACGTATCGATAATTTTTTTCAAAAAAACAAATATTAATTGCCCGATATACATCTCTCATACGTGTATCAAAACATATCGATATTGGATACGCGTCAGACACGATTCTTCATCATTTTTGGAGTATGCTTCACGGGTAGGGAGTATTGTAAAGGGTAAAAATGGACTTTGAATAAAATAGTAAGGGTAGAAGTGAAAGAAAAAACAATAAACTATAAGTTATAAGATCAAACGCTACTTAAAAAAGTATAAAAAATAAGCTAATAAAAAAAGGGAGCTTCTACGGCGCAGTCAGAAAACTGACTTTTTTGAAAAAATTAATTTTGATTTTAATGTTTGATTCATTTTTAAATTGTTGATTACTGATTAATGATCAATAGTAATTCATCTAGTAATGCTTGCAACATCTTGGACTTACAGATACTATTTTATCGTTGGTATCTTTAACATGCAAACAGATTTGATGATATTATGCGATAGTCTTAAGTGTTACACTTTGTGAGGTGTTACACTTAAAACAAGGTAGGATAAAATTAGATTAAGTGTAGTCTTGTTAATTTGATGAATTGATGATATTATGAGGACTGAACTTTTGATGCCACTGTACAAACAATGGAGTGTTACTCACTACACTTTTAATGTTAGTGTTAACTTCATCAGAAAAGTCATTTTCACGACTTCACCATAGAATTTTTCATAAAATAAACTATAAAAGATAGTTACCAAACATGTTATTTTATCATACAAGCTACATAAACCATAAACTAGCTTGCGTGCCTTATCAAACTTACCCCCTTAAGCTCTTATCATTAAATTTTAGCATTGAATACTTTTTAATAAAAATTATAATGTTTTTTATATTATTTATTATTATTATTATAACTATCGATTAGACGGCAAGGTAATGCATATAAATTAGGTTTTTTTTTTATTTATAAAAAAAAATTTCGTGTTTTTTTCCACATATAATTCACTTTTTATGCTTATAAGAAACTTTGAGAAAATATCGATAACTATAAGTATTTTATGGGAAGAACCACACAAAAAATAAATAAGGAATATGGTAGATTGACAAAATAACAAATAGCCATTAAAACTCATACAAGGCCGGAGTTGGAATATCATAATGTCCGACTTAACAATTTTAACATTTTTGCCGTTGAACTGTAACTTACTCCCTCTGTTCCATAATACATGACATTGCTGACCCTATTACGCATACCAATGCATAATTTTGAGCTTAAATATCTTCAGTAATATATTATAAAAAATTATGAAAATTTGATATTTTGAAAATACTCATCGAAACGAATCTAACGACATCTTATATGATATTATTTATCTTTGTATATTAATACAAAAATATGATCGAAGTAAGTTAGGTTAAAATTACACATTTTCAAATGAGTCATCTATTGCATAACGGAGGGAGTAAATTTTATGAGTTATGTTAATCAGTGCCCTTAAGGCACTAGTTAAGGAAATCAAATATAGTAAGTTTGCATTAAATTTAACAATTTTTTAACTTTTAAAAAGTCAAATCAATCAATTTTCACTATTTCTCAATACAATATTTCTAAATTTATTCTTTTAATCAATGCCCCAATAGCACTCTTTAATATTTCCCAAGTTTTATACTTAAAAAAGATAGGGATTGTTTGCTGCAAAAATAGTGTGACGCTAATGTTGTATATATAGCCGAAGTATTTGAAATTCCAATTCCGAAGAAGAAAAAAAAGCATTGCGTTGCGTAGGTGCTGTAACACAACATTCTCTCCCGCCATGACAATGAACCGAATCGAGATTTACAATCGCAGCTGGAATTGGTACCTCTCTCTCTCTCTCTCTCTCTCTCTCTCTCTCTCTCTCTCTAATATATATATATATATATATATATATTTTGTTGTTATTCATTCTCATCTGATTTTCCATCGTTCCTCTAGGTTATGGCAGCATCCTTGTCATAAACGCCACATTCTCCAATTTTATCCGCCGGTATATATGTATTTATAAGAGAACCAGTTTAATTTGTATAGGCTATTCATGATTTATCATTTCTGGATGATGATGATGATTAGGGTTTAAGTCATTATCTCAAATTAAAGCTAAATAACTTGGGGTTCTGTGTTTTCTTACTAAATTAACATCTTAATTGCTTCTCAACTCTGATGTTGTTGCAACTTATATTCTGTATTATACGAATTTCGTTGTAGTTGCTGCCGGATGGATCACTGGAGTCTGCGAATCTCGCTGAAGTTGAAGATACAATTGATGATTCCACTCATGCTCAGGTAACAAACTTGTTAGTTTCTCTCTGTGTGTGTGTGTGTGTGTGTGTGTGTTTTATATTCTGAATTGTGATGCTGTTATATTCTGTGTTATATTAATTTCGTTGTAGTTGCTGGTGAAAGGATCCCCGAATTCCGTCGATCAGGCTGAAGGTGAAGATGCTGTTAATGATTCCACTCATGCTCAGGTAACAAATTGGTTGAAAATGTCTCAATACCCCATTCCCCCTACCCAACCCAAAAATTCATTGGCCCATCACAGGCCTTGCCAATCCGTTAGTCCAAAATATTTATAAACATGATGGGAAAATACTGATTTAACTACTAACCATTTCAATGCATTAAAGATCTTGGTATGAAAATGGTTATTCTGATGAGCCTAAAGTAAAAACTGATTTAATAATCTGTTTACAGGACAATAAAAATCATACAACGCGTAGTCTTAACGGCTTTGCACGTAGAAGAGACTTGATGTCGGAAATAGAAGAAAACACAAAGGTCAAGATTGCATTTATCAGAAGCTTTTTCTGTTTGTCATTCTATAATAACCCGCTGTTGCTGAATATGCAATTTATATTTTGGTCTGGACTATTATTCGTTATCTCTTGCTTGTTAGTGTCCACGAGAAACCTAGTTGAGCTTGAAGATCCTTGCTATTGTTAAATTTATACGAACATTTCTATTTTTATTTTATGTTTTTAATGATGAAGATATTTTTATTTTTCATTTGAATTGAAATTGAAATATCTATCTAGTTCTTAGAAAATAATTATACTATAGAATGTTAACAGAATCATTTGAATGCACGAAAGATCATGGTATGAAAATGGTTATTCTGTTGTGCATAAAGAAAAGACTGATTTTAATTTTAATAATCTGGTTACAGGACAAGAAAAAAAATCATACAATGCGCACTTGCAATGGCTATGCACGTGGAAGAGACTTGATGTCGGAAATAGAAGAAAACATACAGGTAGATATTACGTTTATCAGAAGCATATGCTGTTTGTCATTCTATAATTACCTGCTGTTGTTGAATGTGCAATTTATATTTGGTTTGAACTATCATTCGTTATTTGATGCTTGTTGGTGTCCACGAGAAACATAAATCAGCTTGAAGATCCTTGCCAATGCCATTGTTAAATTTATAAGAACATTTCTATTTTTATTTTCTGTTTTTAATGAAGATATTTTTATTTTTCATTTGAATTGAAATATCTATCTAGTTCTTAGAAAATAATTTTACCAAGTACTATAGAATGTCAACAGGAAAGAGAGTTTGATAGAAAGAGGCAAGACAATGAGAAAAGGAACAAAGTTTTCTTCTCAAATCTTGAGTTGTGATCTCCTGTTAATAAACACAGTGTAATTACAATAATTGTATTCGTGACCAATAACTAACTTGTGTAAAAGAATCCAACTAACTATTAAGTATTAACTGATATATATATAAACACTGCTGTGGTAGTGATCAGATACCGTGCAGTATATTAAGTGGGTACTCTTAACATTAAGGTTGCAAAATAAATATAAATATATGCTACCTTTTCTCCAAATTCCCTAAACTCGGTGAAAGCATAGTTCGATAGTTAACCATCATAGTTACCATATCTGAGTTATCACTGTTTATATAATAACTTTTAATTTCAAAAGAATAGACAGACACTTAGGACAATACACGCAAAACTGCTTGTGTCCCCCATACAATTGGAACTTCATTTGAAAGACCGTTGTATTATTTTAGTTTTTACGCATGTTACGTCAGTACATGGCATACACGATTCAAGTGCATGGTAGGAAATGGTTTGTTTTTCTGTGCCTAAAGAAAATACTGATTTGATTGATAGTCTGGGTTTGGGACGATACATATCATAGAATATATTTAGGACTTTGTATGATGGAAAAAACTTTAAAAGATTAAGATTGCATTTATCAGCAGCTTTTGCATAGCAGTCAATAGCGGCCAATAGCGGTGCTATAGCGGTCACGCGTAGCGTTGCGGCGATGAACCGCTATGCTAATCGTCGTAGCGGTGCGGAATCAAATAGAGGCCGCTTCAGTTGCTATAGCGGCATAGCGGTGTGGAGCGGATAGCGGCCGCTTCATCCGCTATTTATCATCCTATAACATGGTATTGATGTATATGCAAATTATATTTTGTTTGGACTATCATTCATTTTTTGGTGTATTTGTGAGGGCAAGAAAACCTCATGATCTTTAAGAATGTAAGCGCTATTGATTCCGTGAATTGAATCTGGAGAAAATTTGGCTGATTGGGTTTTTTTTTTGAACAAGTGGCTGATTGTGTTATTAAATGCACTCTGTATGATTTCTCACCCATATTTTTATGCTCAGAAAACTCGAAGTATAATACGAGCCGGTGGAGGAAGAATTACTTTTGATATGGATTTCTCACAAGAAAACGTGAAAACATTGGTATGTTTTCTTACATGCATTTACCGGTTAACTGTTAGCATGGTTATCTTGCCAGCATCGAACAATGAAGGAGGATATTTTGGAGTTTGGCATTATATTTAATTTTCATTTGAATTATAATATGTCTATCCTTTTCCTAGAAAATAAATATTAAGTATTATGAAATGTGAACAGGAACAAATGTTTGATAGAAGGATATATGAGATAGAAAACAGGAGTTTTCTGTAAATCTGAATTATGATCTCGATTACACAACAGTTGTTTAAATATAATAACTGAATCCGTGACCACCAACTATCAGAATCCAACTAACAACATAATGATACAATTGCTTCGCTGAAATTGATCTGATACTGCACACAGTATATTAAGTTTGTGCTCTTAACATTTAAGGTTGCAAGCAATTATTAATACATGCTACCTTTTTCTATCACAATCACTCTTTCGTCGTTAATTATCTATTTTAGGATGGAAGGTTGGCTATATCATAGAAGTACTCGGTTTTACTGAACCTTCCTACACAGGACTACCCTGTATTATTTTCTCCTCCTTCATAATTGTACTTGTAACTAACTGAACCGTAATCAGTTAGGTACAGCTTGATGGTTAAACCATAGTTAGAAAGTTAATCAATAAAACCATATGGGAGTCATCAACGATATATATAGCAGCTTTTCTTTTTCAATAGAATATTCAGGAAATGCCAGCTTAATTTTCATTCAAATCTTTAAATTCGACTAGCCACATTGATTGGGGGGTAGGTATTCTTTTTCATGTCCCTATTAAATTTGGAAAGTAGCTTGTAATTTTTTGTAATCAACTCTTTCCCCCCTTATTTGACAGATGTCTGTAAAAATAATTGACACATATCACATAACAGCACGGCATAAAAAATTTAAGTACTAGAATCATTTGAATGCACGAAAGATATTGGTATGAAAATGGTTATTCTGTTGTGCGTAAAGAAAAGGCTGATTTTAATTTTAATAATCTGGTTACAGGACAAGAAAAATCATACAATGCGCACTTGTAATGGCTATGCACGTGGAAGAGACTTGATGTCGGAAATAGAAGAAAACATACAGGTAAATATTACATTTATCAACAGCTTTTGCTGTTTGTCATTTTATAATTACCTGCTATTGTTGAATGTGCAATTTATATTTGGTTTGAACTATCATTCGTTATTTGTTGCTTGTTGGTGTCCACGAGAAACATAAATCAGCTTGAAGATCCTTGCCATTGTTAAATTTATAAGAACATTTCTATTTTTATTTTCTGTTTTTAATGATGAAGGATAGTCACTTTTAGTTCACACTTGTTTGTGTTCCCCATACAATTGGAAGCTAGCATGTAATTATGTAATCAACTTTTTTGTTTACTTTATTTGAAAATCCATGTATAATTCTATTTTTTACGTATGTTACATGAGTGCATGGTATAAAAAATTTAAGTGATAGTCTTGGTACGAAAATGGTTAGTTTTTCTGTGCCTAAAGAAAATACTGATTTGATCGATAGTCTGGGTTCAGGACGATATTTCATAGAATATATTTAGGACTTTCGTTGTTTATCATCCTATAACATGGTATTGTTGTATATACAAATTGCATTTTGTTTGGACTATCATTGTGAGGGCGAGAAACCTTCATGATATTTAAGAATGTAAATGTTATTGATTCCATGAATTGAATCTGGAGAAAGTTTGGCTGATTGTGTTATTGTATGCAACTCTGTATGATTTCTCACCCATATGTTTATGCTCAGAAAACACGAAATAGAATACATGCCGGTGGAGGATGAATTACCAACGTCTGGGATTCTTGCAACAACGAGTGATCAGAGATACGGCACAGAGTGGTGGAAAACGAAGTATTTACTGATGAGAATTTGGTTGAGGGGTGATATGATGGAATCTTCCTGCCTCTTTAAACTCGCATGTGGTTTATTATGATAGTATAATTTGAATAATCATTCATTTAGAAAATATCTTAAATTCTTTCATGTGATAATTTGAGTTGGACTATGCAACTATACTTGTGTAACGACGATTTGTTTTCAAATTATTACACATTGTTATTAAACAAAGTTGATATATATGGTTTGTGTTCTTGCTGAGATATGTGAGGTGTACCTTGCTCGGCGGTATGTTGAGACTAAGGATCGAAAGTGTGTATGGTAAAATGAATCAGTTACTTCCCAATGCCTTAGACCTCTCTATTATAGAGGTTGGGGGGAGAGGTTTTTACTGAGTGGTTACCGGATAGTGGGGTGGTTTCGAGATCATGGGATTGTGATCCTGAGATAATGGAAAAGAGGGAATAGGGGGCCGAGATCATAAAAATCACATGAAGGTCCACAACCCTTCAAGCATGAGGCATGTAAAGGTGAAGTGCTTAAGATAAAACGAACATCAATGGTGTATTGGTAGTAATCTAAGGATCAAGTATTTGTGATGAATTAATGTCTTTTGTGTATCCTATCCTATCTTTATAATGATTGTTGACATAGGCAATGAACTTCGTTTAATTAAGTTGTTCCTGTTTATATTTTGCGGACTTTCGAATCTTCTGTGTTTGTATGTCTAGAGTACCTCATTTGTCGAAATTGATCACAAGAAAACGGAAAAAAGTACACACATAAGACAACAAAGCTCACAAACTTTTGGACAAGGAAAGGCACCAGACTTAACTAGTGTCATGAACAAATAAGGAACTAAACGAGACACTAAGAAAAGAAAAGGCAAAACTAGACGATAAACATCCAGAGGGGAAATGAAACATTGGGACATCTGAGAACGATGTGAAGAAATCCAGACACAAAAACTAGGCAGGCATAAATACATAAAATAAGCAAATCTAACCTAACAAACATGAACACAAATATCTAGAAATAAATTGTAAGAATAAATAAATTGCAAAAATAAAAATATAACAAAATTACTAAGATTAAAAGAAAATACAAAGTAAAAAACAACATATTCTAGACAAGATTTTTTCCATTCAAGAATCACACTGAAGTTCTCATGAACAATTTATTCTTTTACTTTATAAGTAAAATCAAGAAGAATAAAAGGGTATGAATTTGATTTTAAAAAAAAGGTATGACTTATGAATTGGACATATTATAGAATGTTTGAGTTATGGAACTGAAACTATGTGAACCGACTCTTATGACTTTAAGATTTCTAAGATGCAAAGTTTGGTAAGAAATTCTAGA
>Ga0315914_1002146_pt1 | contig 30227 bp, 16 predicted proteins | sample MpolenodulesMG_FD_203920 | JGI IMG/M metagenome (GOLD analysis project Ga0315914, IMG submission 203920) | Medicago polymorpha root nodule microbial communities from Los Angeles, California, United States - elongated nodules | ecosystem: Host-associated > Plants > Roots > Nodule | place: USA...
AAATGGAGATGATTTAATTGATTTTGCTCCAAAATCGTATTGTAGGAATTGGAGATGTTTTGGGAAGTTTTTGAACAAATGAAGGAAACTAGAAAACTGAGTTTCTGTTTCGGTTTATGTTCAAAGAACATTGGCAGTTAACTGTCGAGGTTTTCCTCGGTAGTTAACTGCAGCCGATTCCAATAAAATTCGGCAGTTAACTGCCGAGGGACATTTCAGTAATTTACTCGTGGTTTTTTAGCCCTATCAAATGTGTGAACAACAATTTTTCTACTACAATGACACGTGGCAAACCAATAACAAAATAGAACCCAAAGCTAACAGAGGTATAAAAAAGAGAAAAATTTGCAATTGTTTGAGTTTTATGCAGGGACATGGTTTCAAAACTACACATGTTGCTCTTATAATTAACTAATCTTCCACACTTTACTAATCAAAAATAGGTTCCTCTATATCACTGTTATTGTTTTTGGTGAGTCAAGATTCATTTTTCTAATATAAACCAGATATCTCATACACACAGTTTGCAAATTAGATTTTGATCCTCAAATTGGATAAGTTGTTATGTTTTCTAATTATATTTACATAAAAGCTATCATTAGTTTTTGGTAATTTTGTTGTTTTTTTTTGTGGTGGCCGGGGTTTGAACCCTAGACCTTACATGTATTATGTTTTGTCCCTACCAACTGAGCTCACGAGGATGGTAATTTTGTTGCTTTATAACAAGCCAATGCCTGTTAGCTGTTTCTCTAAACATTTATAAAGAATGATTGAAAAGGGTTGACTATGCTTTAGTGGGGTACCCTTCACTCCCAATAGACAGTAACACTCTCATGCTTCCCTGGAAAATAAGAGCAAGTTTTTGGGTCGCTCAATTAGCTGTCTATCTGCCAAGAAAAGTTCCAATTTCATGATCTGCAAGGCTGGAACACTCTTTAACATTCATGAATCCATCAACGCCATATATCACATGATTTTAACAAACTCTAAGGTAGACAATGCATTTGTCTATGGGACCAACACATGTATCTTTTAAAACATAGCAATATACACAATGTATCTGTTACTTTCAAAGAAAGCAACATGTGTCCTTTATATGTGGACAAGTCAATTCTACATTCCAATATTTGAGTACCTAGATGAAACATACTACTATACAACTTCATTGTACAAAAAGGAAGCATTGATTACAGCTTGATTGGTTAAAAAGTTTCAAACCACTACTTCACTAAAGTTGTAACAATTTAATTTGCCCCTCTGATTTCAAAATTGCAATTTATCAGAAACTGCAGTTGCAAAAGGTATTACTTCTCATCATAAGTGAAGAAAATATTAGTTGATTGTCTTGCAACCACCCCACGCAATATAGCTATCCTGCGAGCTGAATTCCTATTAAAAAAAAAACCAGCAATGCATCACATATAGAGAAAATTTGGTGTGTGACAATTAAAATGAATTTAATGTAATGGAAGGTCATTGAGAAAATAGGAATACCAGTTGACTTAATCGAATATCGGAAGGTTGTGAGTCAAGCTCTACATTTGCAGTGTCCAGGTTGAGATTTTGGCGCTGTTCGATATCGTTCTTTTTTTCAGTGTCAACGTCAAGATTAAGGCATTCTTCAATATCATTCTTCTTTGTAGTGTTAAGTTCAAGATTTTGACACTCTTCAATATCTTTCTTCAATTGCTCTGCTCCTAAATGAGCATATACAGAAAGACTAGGTTGTTCCATTTGCTCTCCGTTTTCCCCATACCTTTTCGGAGACTGGCTCTGAAAGAAATCTGCAAACAAGGAAAGTCCTTCCGCAAGTTGCTGTGAATCCAATAAATTTTGCGACAGGTCAATGTTATCGACCCCTTCGTTAGTTTGAGTTTCTATCATCGACGAGTCAATTTTTGCAAGCTCTTCACAGTCATCCTGACTTTCAAGTAGCCATTCTAACCGAGAAAGATTTGGTAGAATCTGTTGTAGAAGACAAACAAAATTATCAACATAGGTTATATTCATATTTCCACAAACTACCATCACGAACCAACACTATCAAAATTAATCACATACGAGTTTTTAATCACTCCCATTCAAAGTTGGTATTAAAAAATAAGGCATTAAGAATTACAACATTAGTCCTATGCTAAACTATACAGTACAGATGACCATTCCAAGAGTGATTGGAAGGGTAAGAATTTATTTCAATGAAGGCAACAGCAAACATGCATCTATTGGGAGAAAACCACCACACCAAATAAATATCAACTTTGAAATGTGCGACACAACAGCACGCCTTCTAATCAAATCAGCAAAATTCATTAAGCCGGGCAAATAAATTTTTTGGTACATGGAAAGAAACCCACAAATGAATATTGTGTCAGATTAATACCAACCAAGATTATGAGTTTAACATCTTAACAAAAGACATTTCAAAGATTCAACCCACATTAAATGCTTAAAACGTTTTTGGAGTGAGAAAATAAAGATAACGCCACGCAAAATCGCATATAATCAAGGTTACATTTTCATTATGTGATAGTGATACACCCTATTCCAAAAACAAAGGAAAACATACAATACAAATATGTTAGTGGAAATGATTTTACCTGAGGACTATGATGAGATTCTTGTTCTTGGTCTACATCTGAACATTGCTTCTCATTGCGAGGAGGTTCAGGCGTCACGGAATTGGGAGTGACTGGATCCACTTTTATAACAGTTGCTTCCGAGGTTTCAGGAACATTTTGGTCATCTTTTTCACCCAATTTGGCTTGCTGCTGCTGGTAAAATACTTTAGAAATAACATATTCTCCATCCTTTTCATCCTCTGCTGTTCCAAGATGGTATTGATGCATAACCCAGTTAGTTTTCTCAGCTTTTCCTCCACTCTCCGGAGTCATATAAAGAACCATAATCTTTTTACAGCCTTTCTGAAGCCCGTTCAAGAAGATAGGTTTAGTCCTTCCAGTCTTGTGCCAGCGGACATCACCAAAATCTTGACCGCATATTTTTCGACGCTTTCGGCTTCCAGTATTATAGGCTTTGATTGCTCTATGGAAAAAGTGTGAAGCAATTCCATCTCGTGAAACACCTACATTTTATTATCATATAGCTTATTATGTTAATCAGAATAATAATCAACCATTCAAATTTGAATAAAGCTTAGACTGTCCACCTGGTAAACGCTGAGGATGAGTATAACAAATACCATCATCCATTTTAAGAGTAGTGATAAATTCATCGATGAAAGGATGGGGTTCTAAATTTCCTTCACCAACTTTTGCAAGCAAGTGCCATATTATCTCTTGATCAGATGGATCAAATTTAACACCTCTAGGTAATCCAGGCCACTCTTGTGTTACCTAACAACATAAAACTTTCAAATATCAGAACATCTATAAGTGAGATACTTGAGGACTTACAAAATGACAAAACATAGCTTCATTGTTCATTTAAGTTGTTAACTTAAAAATGCCAATAAACTTTTAGGACAGGCATCTGTGACTTCAGATATAAGGCAAGTATCACTGTTATAAAAACAGGGGCAAAATAATACTCAAGTACCAAGCATTTGAGATCGTCAATATCCATGTACATGTAAGATGAATGCAACCCACTGATTGATGTCTTGTATATAGTGGAGAATGATCAGAAGGTACAATAAGAAACTGTATGGGAGTAGGTTCCTGTGTGACTGATGCCTTCCTTCCAGAAATTAAATAACATATTTCTGTATAAAAACCATGCTAAGCGTGCTCTAGCTCCCCCAAGAAATCGAACGATACAAATGACCTAATGTGATTTTAGACGAAATTAATGCACAAAGAATATATGGATAGCCTACTGCATATCCCATTCCTCTTTTTCCAACACTTATAAAAATTTGATGATTTCCATTGTGTAATACGTCAACCGACAATCAATTACTTTCTCATTCATAGGGTTGGCTGCATGGATTAATTAAAGCTATAAACATCCTTTAATGTATTTGATTCAAAGATGAAACTATTACCTCTAAATAGTTCTTAATGATTTGGTCTATACTTTTTCTATGTCACCCTCTATCTCTAACTATTGATCTATCACTTATTTGGCCTACTCTCCTTACCGGTATCTTTACACGTCTTCCCATCACATAGGACGAAATTCTATGTCGTGTATTACATCAATTGGGAAAAATGTTGATAGGCCCATTTAGAAGGAAAAAAGTGTTTCTGGAGGCAATTTATAATCAATGATATTGTCCTAATTGTTTGTGCAATCTCTTAAATCCAACATTTGGTCCAAACTGTTGAATGCCGTCGACAAGAAGGGACTCGAGTGGATGGCTTCGAGAAGCGAGTGGAACTGATGTGTAAGTTTATGGAAGAGTTTCTTCGATTCAGTTATGAATGTGATCATTGTCTTAGGACCATGGGGCAGACTAAGAAATCTGAATGAACTTTGATGAAAGGAAGTGGAAGATTTCATAGCTTGGATGATATGTGTGCTGTGTTAAGGGAATGGATGAAGCAGAAGGCTCCAGAGACAGGTGCAGAAATCTCAATTGATTCAGAAAGTTTCCTGGCACATTGAGAAAATCTTCGGATGCAAATTCAACTTATGACGATGGAGATTAATAAACTGAAGCACTAAAAAAGGCAGTATAGATGGTTCAGTTGCATAATTTGGATAGGAGATATACTATTGGTTGTTTGGTTCAGGAATAAAAGTATTTTAAATTTCAAAATAATATACCAGAGATGAAAGTGCCTCTAACATGTTTGGTTGTGGGTCTGTCTTGGTTGGAAACTTTGTGAGAGGTTAAAGTCAATTACAAAAACTTGCATGTCGTTTGAGCAAATTGGAAAGAAGGTAAGATTACAAGGGGATCTATCTTAATGTAAATCAAAGGTATGCCTTAAATCCCTACTTAAAAAGAGGATTAAGTGGAGTACATGGGAATGGGTCTTAGTAGAGAGTAGTATACACAATGGAATCAAAACAGCTATCAAGAACCCGAGCAGGGTTGCCCTGATCAGAATCACAGGACAAGGAGATGAAATGTTTTTCAGATTCCAAGAGACCTCGCTTTTTCTTTCATTCTAATAGCTTCAACTAAGGCATAATTGATATTTTTTCTAGTTTTTTCATATACAATCACACTCATGCAATATCACTGATAGAACTTAGCAAAGAAGTGAAAACCATAAAATGTCACTGATATATATTATGATGAAAAGTAATAATGAAAACTATAATAAGCAAATGAAGACAAGTAGGAAAACAGACATGAAGAAGGTTGAGGTTGAACATTTTCCACGAAATAAACCTGACACACATAAATGCAATATCTAGACAGAACAAAAGTTCTATTCCACTGAAATACAATTGAAAGCAAAAAGTTAAATAAAAAAGATTTACATACATCACTGTTGTCGATAACATGTTGACAATTTGGGCAAGCTCTGGTAGGATTGCTTTCCCATATAACTTTTTCGGTTGCTTCAGATGCACACTTTATTTTTGTTGCAATTCTCCTTTTGTCCACCAACCAGGACGGTCTACATATACAAGAAAAAATGCATCACTGTAGATATAAATGTTGACAATCAAATGATCCAAAACTACGTTCAAGATGACAATAAGAGTTCCACTATTACAAGGATAGCACAATTCAACTCAAGTAAAAAGCCACAATTGGTAAAACTAATCAAAGGGGGAAAACAATCTTATCGTAGTGTCTACAATTGGAATAAAGGAACCAAGGATGACACGAGATTACCTTTTAGAAGTAAAACATGTTTGGATTGACTTTTAGAAATCTCATAATCAGAAGGAATTATCATAGTGAGTTTTTTTCTCAAAAATTGTCTTTATGTTTAAATTAGAAAAACTAGGCATGAGATTATCAAAACCAAGTTGTGAAGCGATTATGTCCGTGACATTTAGGTTTTCGATATTTCTGCTAGAGTTACGAAAAAAGAAGATTGTAAACACGATCAGGATAACTAAATCGCAATCACGACCTAGGTCAAGACATCTAGACTTTAATGTAACGTCATGGATCGCAATTGCAGCCACATCATACCTAATTGACTGCAATTTGCTCGCTACGCGGTGCAACCCTAATGTGATTGCCATATAAAACCTTGATCAACATCAACAGAAAGCTGTCTCTATTGAATGCAAACCCAAGCAAAAACAACCCAAAATTAAATAAGAATTAAAAAGGATGATCACCAATGTTGGATATTAAATAAATAATTTTGAAGGTGCATTATATCCACTATTAAAAGCAAATAACAATGAACATAGCAAGAACGATCATAACATTGAAAAGAAAAAACAGAAATTCAAAAAAGCAACGATTTTTTCATGAAAGAAGCAAAACCCATTTGAAATAAAGAAAAAGATTCAGAAGAGAGAGACATACCCAGACGCAGCCATAAGGGAGAGAACACCGAGTGAGACAGAGAGACTCTCAAACTTCCGATGATACAATGAACAAAGTCTTGTTCTCTGTCTCTCTATATAGCAAACAAAATATGTTTTAATAATTTTCTTCCCTCTACTTTTCTCATTCAAAATCTAATTTTAATTTTATATTCTTTAATAAATTCCATCAAATTATGAAAATTTCTAGATAATTGAAGTTTAATTTTTAGATATTAGATGGAATCATTTTTTATTAGATTAAACTTATTTTAGATACCGAGGGCTAACACTCAAACAAAATATTTGACTAGAAAATAAGAATTAAATCAATGACGTGACAAAACAAATATCCAATCCAAATAAATTAAATTGGTTTTTTATATGTTCGAGTAAACATCGACCGACCAATAAAACCAATAAAACTCGGCTTCTATTGGTCTAAATATCAATTCTATATCATTCAAAACTTATCACTCCAATTAAATCATTATATTTTATTATTTCTTTCAACTATCGACATAATCTCACAACACACCTTGAATCAATGTATATGAATATTTGTATCATAATCAACACATTTTATAATTCTGATTGCATCAACATATTTTTGACTTGAATTTTACACAAGCTAATTAACTCTTTGATCAAATTTACCAAGCATAAAACTTTAGAGAGGAACTTATTATTGCAATTGTATTTATATTATAAATTATGCACTATAAAGGGGTTGGGTAGCACTTTGGTGATATTGAGGTGTCAATGTCATGTGACATTGGTCAAGCACAATGTCAGAAGTATGTAAAAGAACAAGAAAAACATGTTTTTCTTCTCTCACTAACAAGTATTTTTTTGTTATTTTATACACTTATGACATGACATTGGCACCCGAATGTCATCAAATTGCTACCTTTATAAAGGTTTCTGGAAAAAGAGGTGGAGTCACTTTTAAGTGTCATGTCTTTTACCTTTCCAAAATAACATGTGCATATTACTTTCCTTCCCTTTTGATGTGGAAAATCATTAGACAATGTTGCAACTACAAAGCATGCCAAGAACTCTTATCCCTAGATTGAATCAAACCTTTGATACAATTTGTCAGCGAGTACTAAATATAATATATTCACTCTGATGCAATGTCAATATGTAATGTGTTGCATCCTTGGAAGTTTTGGAATGAAAACAAAAGAAACCAATGTAACATGTTTTTAATAGTAGCTGTTACACTTTCATTAACACTTTACGATTGTTCATATCCATATTCACATTCAACAAATATATTAAACAATTTAAGAAACCATTAGAAACAAATATACTAATCAAATGTAATAAAGTAAGAATTGGGTAACTAAAAACATTAAGGTTGTAATTAACAAGTGTGTATCTTTTCATTTTGACTAAAAAAATCCACTTGAAATTGAGTAAATTGCACTCAATTTTTATTTTTCAATAAAATATTTAAAAAAATGTTTCCTAAATATACAAAAATAACCTTCTGCTTAAAATTTATTTGAATAATAACAAGTGAGTATTTTTATTCAAATAGAAATGTGCACACTTGCTAACTTAGACTTTAATGTTTTTAGACCAACCTAAAAATATTAAGCTATCAATTTAAAATAAAGGACAATTTAGTAAATTGCACTCAACTTTTATTTTTTAATAAAACATTCCAAAAATTGTTTTCAAATTTACAAAAATAATCTTCTGTTTAAACTTTCTTTGAATAGTAATAAGCGGATATTTTTGTCCAAATAAAGCTCAATATGACAGTTAACACTCATTCTAAGGGTGAATCAAAGGGTGGTTGAACGACATCATCTTTCAATTGGGCAGTTTTTTCTCTTCCTTGATTTTTTTCTTTCTTTCAAGCTTTTGTTTTTTTTTCTTTTAAGGATTTTGGTTTGGTCTCCCCTCTTTTACGTACTTTTTAAAAAAAATAAAATTTCAGCATGGAAGAGGATATAAGAGTTTCTTTGAGATATCAATTATATTGGAACGTCTAAGTTTCACCTTAATGTTTCAATATTCTCTTAGTTCATATATATATATATATATATATATTCTTTTTATAAAACTGAAATTCGCCAGTCTAAAAATTTTGTAGTTTTGTTCTACCAAAAAAAAATTGAGTGGTTTGGCCACCTAATCTTTTTCTTGTTTTTTTTTGACACATGGGACCTAAACTTCAAATCATCAAATCCAAACGTTCGTGCATAAGGGTAGTCAGCGGTAAATAAAAAAAAACGCTACATGTGTTGAAGAGTAGATGAAAAACAATATAGCAACCCCTACCAATATTCCATTTATGGTCATAAATATCAAATAATGTAACGTATACATTGATTGTTCTATATAAACAAACTAGCACCCTTCCATTTTGTCACAATTAACTCTTCCTCCAAAAGCAAGTTATGGCACCATCATCATCACCAACCACTCCCATTAGCAAGGATCGAGTTCTAATTGTTGGAGCAACTGGTTTCATGGGAAAATTTGTAACTGAGGCAAGTATTTCCACAGCACATCCAACCTATTTATTGATCCGGCCAGGACCTCTCATATCTTCTAAGGTTGCCACTATAAAAACGTTCCAAGAGAAAGGTGCCATTGTCATTTATGTAAGTCACAATATAAACTTTTTGTAGGGTGTCTAATTAATATTATTATTTTTCCTTTTGAGTGAATAATGTCTTCAATTCTATGGTAACACGTTTCTTTATTATTATATAACTTTTAAGATGTGATAAAGAGGGAGAGGTTCCAGTTTTAATCCTATCATTATCAAAATTTGTTAAAAAGTGTAAGTGAGAAAACTGTTAAAAAAAGGACTTAAAATGCAACATTATTTGTTTCATATTTGATTTTATTTTAAAAAATAACCATGAAACTAGATAAAATAAAATAAAATAAAATAAAATAAAAGTGAAAATACTATAGAGTCTCAATATATTTTTTTGAGAAGGGTCTCAATTTGCTATTCAATAAACTGTGATAATTTTTTGTTTTACACATAAGAAGACACTAATATATACTCCTACAATTCTTTTTTCTTCTTGTTTTATCATGAAAAGCTCTTTATATTTATTTAGTCAGATCCAATTAAAATTAGGTGTGTTTTCACATAATAAGTGTATGTTTGCATGCGTACGTAACACCAAAAAAAAAAATGCATGTTTGCATTCTTCATTACCATGCAACTTTGGAGCTTCTCAATCTTTTCACATGTACATGGCAGGGTGTGGTAAATAATAAGGAGTTCGTGGAGATGATTTTGAAAAAGTATGAAATAGATATAGTCATTTCTGCTATAGGGGCTGAGAACGTGCTGGATCAGCTTGCTTTGGTGGAAGCCATGAAATCTATTAAGACCATTAAGGTATAGTTTCTCTATTATTTTTTTCAATTCAAGTAGTCCAGTCACTAAAATTCACTTTATCAAAGTGAACAAATGGAGAGTTCGATGTTCGAACCCCGAGTCATGCATACAATGTATGTCCCTACCAAATAAGCTATGCTTACGTAGACATGCATTAAATGTATACTTTAAATAATCTCGAGTTCCATTTTTTTTAATAAAACAAACTGTTTATAATATAAAGAATAGCTTCACTTTTTCAAAAAAGAAAAAAACAAGAACCATGAAAAATCAAAAAGAAATGACAGTTTAGAGTCTAGAGCCATAAATTAATAATTACTCTAGCTACTGTTTTTTGCAGTTATTTGTGGTACTAGTAGTTACTTTATGTTGATAAGTTTCAATTAATGGTATAGTATCTTTAAGTTGAATTTGTAGGGTACTTTCATTTCTATAGAGCAATCAATATTAGAAAGAGTCCATCTATCTAATATACCTAAAAGTCTAAAAAAACGTAGTACAAATGTGTGCCTCACCATTTTAAAATAAAATACCGCATATTTTTCCCATTTGTGTTTTTTTTTCTTCTTCACAAAATTCACTATTTTATTAAAATTGGTGGAGACCCTTTTTATTTACCTCCATATTAAATGGACCCTATTAAAAGCTCTAAATTCTAAATATTTAAAATAAGGTTTAAGGTTCATAGTTCTTAAATCCGGATGTGATAGTGAACCCAGAATACCTTGGTTCAGTGTTTAACAATAGCAATGATACACGAGCACCTTTTTTTTCTTACACGATACCAGGTTCGTCACGTATAAAAAATATTGTTAATTCAATTGAATAGATGATTAATTCAATTTATGACATAAATTATGGTTAATTGTAAATGAATTAATCTATTGATCTATTCAACATAATCAATCATATTTGTGCACATGATTAACTAGGTGTTGCGGGTATATAAGAAAATGGATGTTCGTGAAATATTTTTTTATTTTCAAAGAAATTGACCCTGGTGCATGATCAACTATTTCATGTGTAATGGCTCGAAGATTTAATTCATATGCATTGTTAGTGTAAAAAAATTACACCATCTATTTATCATGACGTTAGATCATAATATTAATCATGTTTGACTTTAATCACGATTCTAAAATCTTATATATACTTGATTGTGATTTGTTGAAAGTGTAAAATCATTTACGTTTACGACGTATAAGTATTACAATTAAACTCATGGTATGAATATAAATATTTATGCAAGACAAAGGGCATCTTTGCCGTGTAATTCATATATGTTGTCTTAGGATTGCATTAAATACGTGTTATAATGAATGTAATATGTTGCAGAGGTTTTTGCCTTCAGAATTTGGTCACGATGTGGACAGAGCAGATCCTGTGGAGCCAGGCCTAGCAATGTACAAACAGAAACGTTTGGTTAGACGTGTGATTGAGGAATCAGGTGTACCATACACCTACATTTGCTGCAACTCCATTGCATCTTGGCCGTACTATGATAATTGTCATCCATCACAGCTTCCTCCACCGTTGGATCAGTTGCACATCTATGGTCATGGCAATGTCAAAGGTACAACCACACTAAGTACGTGCCTGATATCACGGTGGTTTTGCCAGAATCACGTTGAGTCAATGTGATTGTGGCAAAGTCATTGACTCCGAGTCACTGTGATACTGAACATGTATCGATTCTTTGTCATATTAATCATAATAATATCATATTAGTATTAATTTAACATATAGAATGCGATTAATTGTGCAGCTTATTTTGTTGATGGCTATGATATTGGCAAGTTCACAATGAAGGTTGTTGATGATGAAAGAACAATCAACAAAAGTGTTCATTTTCGACCCTCTACCAACTGTTACAGCATGAATGAGCTTGCTTCTTTGTGGGAAAATAAAATTGCTCGAAAAATTCCTAGAGCCATTGTCTCTGAAGACGATCTTCTAGCAATAGCCGCAGGTTCAATCCTACTCTTGATATTTTTGATATTCTAAAGTGATAAAATAATACGAATCAATAAAATATTTCATATCAAAGAGTTTGACTAATTGGAAGTGAATGAGTATTTTGATTATGTTTAAATGCAGAAAATTGTATACCAGAAAGTGTTGTAGCATCAATCACCCATGATATATTCATCAATGGATGTCAAGTTAACTTCAAGATAGATGGAATTCATGATGTTGAGATAAGCACTCTATATCCTGGTGAATCATTCAGGAGCTTGGAGGATTGCTTTGAGAGCTTTGTTGTCATGGCGGCCGACAAGATTCATAAAGGAGAAAATGGAGTTACCGGCGGCACGAAGGCTTTAGTAGAACCAGTGCCAATCACAGCTTCCTGTTGAAGAGATTCACCTCAAAAACGTCCTAGGTTATTCTTCATTGAGGTGGATATTTTTTGAGTCGTAAGGCATCATGTTATTTCCAAGTCTGTTTCATCATTTCATGTGTTCTATTGATAATGTATCCTAAGTATAAATAATTGTTGTCCATGTACGTTCTAGGTTGCAACAAATTATTGTTATTATGTGTTGAGATAAAAGTCTTCATGTAGTTGTGTTAATTTTTTCCATATTTTGTTTTCTCATAATGATTTATGTGGAGCACTTGTTGGGGTGTTTACTATGGGAAATAATGGTTACACAAATTATGAAAAGGTTAAAAATAATGTATAGTCGTGGCTCCCAAACACCTCGTATGGCTGGTAAGTTCTACAAAAGAGCAGTTATACTTTGACACAAAAATTAGACACTGTATAGGGACGCCATATAAAATGCAATTTATAAACATTGATTTGGTGAAAAAAAAAACTTGAATGCTAGGTCCCCAATTTTCGCAAGATTGTGATTTTGGTCTCACAATTTTGATCCCCTATTTCAGAATTTTTTGCCAACCTCAAGATTATGATGTGGCAATAAATTAAGTGGACATGAAAACAAAGAGTCTAATATTTGAGAGTCTTAAAAATAGGGTGTTAAAATGAGTTGAGATACAAAGGCAAAAGAACATCAATTGAAATGATATCTGCGAGTGAACAATTTATTGCTACATCATCAAATTTGATTGTCAAAATCATTGAGTTGATCAAAATTTTAGAAATTAAGACGAAAATTCACAATTAAAAATGAAAATTGCTTTTCTGACATTGATAAGTTCACATTGACACAAGTAAAATACCTAAATGCCCCCAGCGGCAGTTAACAACCGTTTACCAAGCCGGCAACAGTTAACTGCCGCTACGTGTCTGGCTCATTTTCCAGTGTCTCTACTAACCAAATTCATCTAAAAAAATTATCCAATAACCAATTGAAAATTCATATAAAATTTCCATCCAATAACCAATTGATACATATACAAATTCATCCAATATTTAATAGGAACAGGATAAAATTAAAACGCAAGAAATAATATAAAAGGTATGTCAGAAAATGTCATAGAAATACAAAAATGTACGGAACATGTCATAATTATACATCACCATCATCATAGTCAAAAAGTACATAAAAAAATCCTAATCATACTCAACCGTGCTGCCTACCATGCATTTGCCCCCTGCGCCGCCTGGCAATCTGATACGTAAGGGCAGGGCGACTAGTACTAGCTATCCGCATCACCTCCTAGACAATCTCCTCTTTAGTCATCTTGTCACTCATGGCCACAATATCGTCAGCTATATGCACAACATCCTGGATGATCGTCAGTGTGTCGAGCATCTCTCTGGCATGCTCCTCCTCTATGATCTGCTCCACGTTCACCGGCCTGGGAGGAGATCCTTCATCAGGTGGGAGAATACGAGGGTGAGAGGCTTTGACATACCAAGCCATGTAGCCAGCGTCATGTTGCCATGGTCTCTCACACCTATGTATCCAATGAGGGTATAACCACAACTGAGCGTCTAGCAACACAGTGGTCAGCACTTGCGAAGGCATCTTAGCGACAGAGGACAGATGTCTGCGAACGTCCTGTACAAACTCAAACTGCCTCTTTACCCGCTCAGGTAAATGACGGTACACCCTCTGGTTCCCGCACATCAGCCATCCCGAGTAAGTGCACAGAATCTGAAAAGGGCGCACTCCTTTGTGATCATCATAAGTACAAAACCTCACATCATCCACCTCTAAGCGATCAAGCCGTAAGCGGTAATGGTGCACATCATTATGCCCTCTGCTAGTAAGCCATCTCCCAACACATGGTCTCTCAGGCTTCCAGCTCTTGCAAGGCTTCCTTGGGTACGGACCTGACAAATGCTCCAAAATCCATCCCTGCAACAAAAAAATAATACATCAAAATAAGTATTCGAGTTAAATATTAAATAAATCTAATACATTTTAAAAACTTCACAAAAATATTTAAATAACATCCTAAATAAATGTAGTTGAACTTAGGAAAAAATAATCTAATATGATGATAAAAATTATAAAATAAATTCATAAATAAATGAAGATAAATATTAAATTATTATCATAAGAAGAGTCGTACAACCAGCCATCATTATGTTATTCAAACGAACAGAATCATCCAGATAATCGTACAGGTAGGCTAAGGTCATCCCTCCCCATGACCACTTTCCAATCACCTGCAAGTCCGCCATACAATCAAGATATATCAAGTCGATGTGTCTGTTCGTTTTGTTAGTGAACAACACACAACCGACGAGATATAGAAGAAAACTCCTCACACACCACTGCCTCGTCTTGCCTCTCTCCTACATCACCTCCCTCGTTTGTGGGTTCTCCAGCCATCTAGCCTCTGTCAGGCGGTCTTCATAAACCCGCTTCAGTGTCGGTTAACTAATATGACCAGCAGACTCAGCCCTAACCTCAGCCCTAGCAGCAACATCTGACATACCCAACAACCTGGTCATCAAATCAATCCCACGGTCCCGATCCATTCCATCGTCATGGTCCAGCATGCAGCCCTGAATAGGAATATGGAGGAGATTATACACATCGTCCAGAGTGATCGTCATCTCCCCCACATGTAGATGAAAACTACTCGTCTCTATGTGCCACCTCTCGCAGAGAGCACGTACCATGGCATGGGTCACACTAGAATACCCAATGTATATCAAATCATGTAGGCCAGACGCCTCCACAGGATCCCAAAACCACCTCAAACCATCCTCCGGCTTACCAAGCTCTCTTAGCTTTTTCCCTGCATTTATACACTTGTACTCCCCATCATACCACATCTGAAAATCAAATTAATTAAGACATTGTCACTACAAATAATTTAAACATGAACGCTAAAGAATTTAAATATATTAAACACTTACGCTAAAGAATTTAAATATATTTAACACTTACGCTACATTCTTAAAAAAATTAAACACTTACGCTAAAGAATTTAAATATATTAAACACTAACGCTAAAGAATTTAAATAATTTAAACACTTACGTTAAAGAATTTAAATATATTAAACACTTACGCTACATTCTTAAAAAACTTTAAACACTTACGCTAAAGAATTTACAGAATTTAAACACTTACATTATGATGGTTCACCCAAAGAGGGTTCGCCACGTGCCTCGCATAGTCGGACAACAATGTCGTGGTCTCATGACCTCCAGGAAAGGGAGGCTCTCCAACAGGGTATGGCAGTATCAACGGAACACGACGACGAGGTCGTCGCCGAGTCTGAGGTTGAGGCTCACCCTCTGGAACTACATTATCTGCGTCAAGATAATCCGCCACAACATCCTCTGGCACCTCCTCATCATCTACCACCTCCTCATCCTCTGCCTCGTCTTACGGCTGATAAAACATTCTCTCCTCCTTCATCTGATCATATCCAACAAAACCCTCATCTGCATACCCGGCATAATCATGCGCTGGTGTCGGATCAACCACCTGGGAGGAGTAATCCATCTGTGACTGTGAGCTCTCTACACCTGCCCTCGCGTCCCTACACCTCCGAGTCTTTGGGACATACGGGTTTTGGTCCACCCTCTCTCTCCCAGCGCTAGCGATACTCGCCTCTTTACCTTTACACATCCTCACCTCTCTAATAAGTCGCTGCTGCTCATCCTCCTCCCCAGCCATATCTGTACAAAAACAAAATAAAAATAACATAAATACGTGGACAGTGTATTTAGGCATTTCCTAAAAGCTATATACTTTTAAGGCATTGAACATAGCATAAAAATCCAAGCAAGTAACATGTAACATATTAAACTTAGGCATTCATACAAATCCACACTTAGAATCATTCAACAACTTAGGCATTTATGTAACATACCACATACCACATTATGTCATTCTTCAAACTTGCCAAAAAAAAAAAATCCAAACTTATGATCATTATAACTTATATACATTATAAATTTAACCAATTTGCAAAAAAAATAACACAAAAAAAGCAAGAATATCTCACTTAGGCATTTCATCAAACACCTTATGTGCATTCTAAATTAGGAGCACAATTAGTTTTATTTGAACATCTAAACAACCACATTATACCTGCACTTACTCTAAACAACAATTCCAGCATAAACAATACATTAAAACATCTAAATCATACTTAATTTTCAATTTTCTAACCTAACCTAAAACTAACATTTTGTTCAAAATTATAAAAACTAACACCATAAACAAACTACATTGCATGTAAATAGGAAGGAAAGAACTTACTTGTGAATTAATTGAAGAAATTGGGCGCAAATTCGTGAAGTAGAAGTTTGGAGAAATTTGGAAGTTGTGTTTGTAGTGAAGTGTTTATGTTTCTGGAAAATGGAAAAGTGATGCTTCTGCACTTGTTAAAATGCAGAACTCAACAGTAGTTAACTACCGCTGAGTACCAGCTGCAGTTAACTGTCAGCGGTTTGCAGAACGGTAGTTAACTACCGCTGGGGCTGTAAGGTTTACTTGTGTAAAAATGAAGTTTTTAAGGTCAGAAAAGCAATCTTCATTAAAAATAGAGGGCGCAAAAATTACGGTTTTAACAAAATAGAGTGGTCGAGTTAGTCAAAACCCTTAGAGTAACTGTCTATGTCAACTTGTTGTGTCAAGATATATTTTCTCTCTATGAAATACAATAGAAAATAGAGCTTCTTTCCTCACCTGCACGATTCTACAAAAACCATACATTTGAGACTTGGAAGTTTACATCCAGAGGGCAAAGAAACTGTACTTTTCTCCAAAAGTATACTTCCTGAGGGTAAAAAAAATGGTGTTCATTTCAACAAATATGATTTTGAAGAGAGTTTTAGGGATGACAAAATATGTTCCCCTAGAAAAAAGTACTAGCTTGTTGAAAATGAGAAGTCACTAGTGCTGCTTAAAAAATCCAACTAAACGTGACCTACTGATTAATACCTTTTACTATATTTGATAAAAATCTCAAAAAAAAAAAAAGTTACAAGCTAGTTGATAAACTATACAAGCCAATTTATAAACCTGCCTCCACCATCATGGTACTGCATCCAAGCGCCAATATCGACATGCTTGCCGGCCATCACACACACCCATGAACTCGTCTAGAAACGGCCATGAGCTCACCGCCATTGCTCGTTGCGCTTGTCAGCGCAACTCTTTCCTAGTTTGTTCATGGATACCTCATAATTTGTAGTGTGGTACTTGCTGTCCAGTTAACATTAATTACACTATAATAAAAGTGAACATACAGAGAAACACACTGCAATATTATGAATCAATCTCCACATCAAAGAGCATTAAGTGCCTGATTGATACTTCAGACTCAACTTAGTAGCTGCAACCTCAACCAAACATTCAACAAAGTATCCTTTGACTATCATAGGTATTGATTTTAGTATTTAATACTCACTCACTACAAACATGCCTCAGTGACAGCGATATGAATCCTTAACTGCGCATGGTAGCATTCCTAGTTCATATAGACTTCAACAAACATCTTGCGTTATATAGATAACAAAATTCAAAATGACTGCACCAAAAACGAGCTTTCAATATTGCAGCAATGCACAGTTTAAGGGAGGTGGGGTTGAACTTGCAATGAATGTTTAAAACTATGTACAACTTCTGATGTTCATCATATCTATTAGTAGATACATTAATCACACTTGGTGCTTGCCTCATCTAAAACCACAAGCCATAGTGAGAGATAATATGTATATATTTTACAGTGAACTCGGTCTACACATCATATATAGGCATCCTTTCTTCGATTGTTCCACGGCAGATAGGGCACTTCTTGCATTTTTCGCAGCAAGTGCTGTTAACCGCATCAGAAGTCAACCAAAGGCAAAAAAAAAACAATCAATTTCTTTAAGTATAAGTCCCTGAGATATGTGTGTTACCCTTGCACTGTAAATATCAGTGCAGTGACAAAAAAGTATTAGACTGAGCTATTACCTGCAAAGAACGTGATGCTTGCAGGGAAGGAGGACCACATTAATCTGCTCTTCAAAGCAAACTCTACATAAGATCTTCTCCTGATATATTTAGCGATCAATTTAAAGCGTGTTAGATCCTGATACAGTTAACAGTCACTCAAGCACAAACATTGAACAGAAATGCCCTTCTAACTAACAAGAATTGCAAAGTTAAATCAAGACAACTGTTCTCTTATGATGTGGTTTATTTAGTTCTATAATTTTGTAATTTCTATTAAATGATATGCAATCAAAGTTGAGAATGTTACATTTTGAAGTCTTTCATATTCCTCCTGGCTGTATTTTGTAACTTCTGTCTGCTCACCAAGTGCAGCTTGAAGTCTCCAAATCTGCAAGTTATAAAAGAGCCGGATATTGAAATGCATTATGTATGAAAAAGATTAAACATGCTCGTATACTTAGTTTAACTTATTCTTAATGAGGAAACTATTAAGTAAGAAATAACATGGTAGCTACATATTTTGCTATAAGGAAATAGTGTCTTCACCTCCTCAACAAGTTCCCCTCTAGGCATTTTCTTCACTGTATCGGGGGAGAAAGTATTATACCTAAATAGTAAATCAAATCACATATCATCATAGAGAAGTGTGAATAACACTATAAACCAGTCAAAATAACACAAAACTTATTGCAAGCACGTTATCACCATTATACTAAAAATGGCATAATGTAACAGAGAGTACTGACCCAGAACTTCCAGCGCAAAAAAGTCTGGCTTCTTCCTCTCTACTTCCTTCGTCTATTGACCACCAACCTAGCAACCTGCCAAGAGGAGGAGTGCAGCCACCGACAAATTCTTCATGTCAGTTCAACAACGTTCTAAGAATTTATAGGTTCAGTCAAGAATCTATACCTAAAGATAAATTTGTTTTTCTAGTAATCAAACCTAAACTAATACCTTGATCCGTGATTGAAAAACCCAAAGCAGTCACGGGATTTTGATGATATAGATGAGTAGCTTCTAGGAATATCTCCATTATAGAGTAAAAGAACAATCTTCTCTACTAATCTATATGCTGCAAATAATACTCCAGCTCCTTGCAACAGAAGAAGGGGAGAAAAAATTACCCAAATCGGTATATCTTTTGCGCCGGATGGTGTTCCCTGAAATTTAAACAACAAAAAATGAGGAAAGAAAACCAAAGAAAGGGGAAACCTACCAAGTGTGAGAGCAACACTGACACGGTCATTGTTAGCATGTATACCTCTAAATGCATAAAAAGTAGTATTTGGAAAGCAATGAATGGAACTTTCATAATATGCCCGCCTATGTCTTGCAGACTGCAAAACACATTTTGCTGCTCATCTTCTTCGGTAGAAATAACTATGCCTTCTCTACTCCATTCTAGATATCTTATGGTATTTGACGATGAACATGGTTCTGTAATGTGACCGTTTCCATGAATTGTAGGATTATGCCACTTCGTACAAACGAGAAACGCAAAGCATTGTGCAATGCTGCAAAAAGATAAAAATGGGTTTGTGATGGAAAAAGTACAAGACTAATATGAAATGCTTAAAACAGTGTACCAAGAGATATTGATTATACCCATAGTTGATAAACAAGTCCCACCAGCCTAGGGCAGCAACATCACCTGCAGGTAATTGAGAAATTATTAGTAACAAATCACATTCAATCAGTGAGTTCTGCAATGAATCATATCAAAGTAACGGTGCTGTCTCAGTCTCACATGACGTATAACCGTCAGATTATGATAAAAACAGTGACGGTTATGATTGAAATTTAATTAGGTAGTTTTCTACTGTTCGTTTATTTTTTTTGAAAAATAAATGTCGGTGGTGTATCCTTTCTTAGGATAGCTAAACCAATGTGATCAAGGTTTACTTTTAATATACACTTGCAAGTAGAAACCCCCAAATCTTAAACAGATAACCATGTTCTAAATGAAGTCTTGCAATCCCATATAAATTTCCTGCAATTTATTTCATATTAATGCCTTCCATGCATATTGACAGTTCATATACACGAGAAATTGACAACCTTTGTAAATCAAAAGACCTATTTTCAGAATCATGAGGCAAATATACGCAATTAATAAATAATAATTCATAGAATTTAAGTAAAGACAAGATATACGCAAAAAAAAAAAAAAAATCAGTGTCATAACAAACTTCAATAATCAAGTCCACATATCAAAATGACAAAAAAAAAACTGGCTAACTAAGCCATGCTGAAAATACACAATCAATTAAAAATGAATCAAAATTCATGTTGTGATTCATGTCCAAAATAGATACATGCGTCAATTTGTATTAGTGTTCAGTTTTGTTTCGAAACGAAACATGATTCCCATGCATCGCAAGATACCGATAACCATGGATAGCATTGTTTGATACCGTACCTTTTTTCATCAGCTTTACAAGAAGAGGAATGCTAAGGACTCACTCTCTTATTAGATAAAATTAATGTATGTCCCACCACTTTAAGTGGAACCCATTTCCAAAGTGTGAAACCCTCCTTGATTTAAACCAATAAGGAAGTGAGTGTTTGAGAGAGTATTGAAAAGAGGGTGTTTTTTTTTTTTTTTTTTGATCAAGCAAAGAAATTCTATAAAAGATCTGGAGGGGGCCAGAACCCTTAACAACAAAAAAGCTTACATCAAAACAAAAAGAAGGTGCAAAATATTACATCACAGAGATCTATAATAAGGAAGGCTTGTGCAACTCCTCAATGAGTTAAACTAACAAAGCAACTGCCACCAGAACAACAGGGAAATGGCAGAAACTATTATCTAAACACCCAGGTTCACCAAAGATGCTTTGAACACCTAATAAGATAGAATCAACAATATCATAGAATAGATCTTGTTGCCTGAACAAGATGTTGCAAATAACACTTCTCATATACTCTATTACGATTGAACCAACTATTCGGTATATGTCAAGGCAGCTTTGGAGGTACCCTTTTGGGCACGGGTCCTCATTCAGTATATGTCAAGAGAGTGTTGCTAGCACTACTCTTACAAGAATCTTAGATTACACGATTCAAGATGAGTACAGCGTTAAATATCATGACTCATAAATCATAATCCCATATACTAATTGATTTTCAAAATATTGAAGTTTGATTTCTTATCATTCAGCCATGTTAAAACCTTCTATCTGTTTTATTAATTGTTTCATCTATTTGCAATCACTATTAGAAGGTTTGACCCCAATCAAAATCTAAGTTTCATATGTTATTTAGTAAACAAATACAAAGTTGTCAAGGCCAAAGAATAGTGTATTACAAACAGAGCTAATATCTGTTATCTAAAACAAAGTTTTATACATCTTATCAAAATGTTGTGAAAAACTAACCAACTGCGCACTCAATTAGGATGCAGAGATGTCAAGGAAAGGTAAGCAATGGAGTCTATGACATTACATTTCAAGAGTAAGTTAATTACACAGTCAACAATTGTTTCAGAGCGGAAATTAAAACTTACCACATATCTTTAGAAGGGTGAACACTGTGGCAGCAACAAAGAAGACCATGGATATCGAAATCCAGAAGTGCTGAAAAACAGAATCATAAAATTCAAATTTAGTAATGAGCATTGGGAAAATAGAAAGATGGCATAATCAACGGATTAAAACACTTAGGAATTTGTCTTAGGAAGTATTGATTAATAAGGTAATGCTAATTATTAAGATGTCGACAAATGGTTCTGACATAACAGGAATATTGCCAAAAATCAAAATAGTGCAAAAGAAGGATAAAACAAAGAGAATTAAGGCTGTTTGAATTGAAAGAACATATTTGTTTTTTATTTTCTGTTTTACATTGATAATTTCAAAAATTTATCGTGTTTTACTTTATTTCTTGTTTCTAACGTGTACAGGAAAGGTGAAAACAATAAATACTATTTTCACATCGTCATTTACCAGGGATTTGAACAAAAAATGCTGAAAAGTAACTCATCAAAACCGATTTTATAAATTGCCAAGTAGAGGTCAGATAGAGCAATTTATCACAGCCTCAATCTTATCAGTAAGGTGCCTTTATTCAATTTCAGAGCATATCACCGATCAAATAATTAATCAACTAATGAATGATATCTTACAGGAAGAGTTTCCCATACTGCTTCATCCGTCATATTTTCCTCATCTCCAGGCATCAAAGCCCTACACATCCTATAAAGATACATTTTTTGTCAACAAAGCACCAGTTTGATAGAAGAGTATGTAATAGTATTGAACCTTGCAGCTTTATAATTGATTAACATCGAGTCTAACCACGTGAAGCCTTACAATTAACTATTACAAGCTTAAAAGTTATGATGGTTTTCAACAATCAAAATGATTTTCTGAAAATGCAAGTTATTTTGTAAATCGTTTCATAATGTTGAATGATTGTGGTGAATCTATTGTCAATTTTTTAAGACAGTTCTAACAGATATTACAAGATGGGGGACTATTGATGAGTTGAAAGATAAGTGCCAGCTCCTTATGAAACTAACTTGTAAGGTAAGAACTACCTAAACCTTATAAGCACTACTCGTGTCATATTTCTAAGCGATGTATGACTAAACGCCCACCCTCACTCGGATCCGTATTGCCTGCTGCAGGTTAAACATGCAGCGATCTCAGCTGTTAATTTGAGATTGAACGGCTTAAATTACAAAGTAACAAAATCAGTTTGAAGTTTTAACAATATCATCTGTTAATTTAGATCGGACAGCCAACATTAAAAACTGTGCAGTACTGTTACAGCACCAAATCCATTTCCCCCTCACTCACACTCGACATGATGAAGGAGCTGAGGACTGCAATGAAGGTAGTCCAAAGTTGCCACAATTAAGGCGTCAAGGGACAGACCACAGTTTAGGCAGATTTGAAACATATAGAATATAAAGCTTGGTAAGCTATAAATGGAACCAGACAAGTACCTGATGTTGTCAATCAAAATCATCAATTCGAAAGCTATGAGAGGTATGAAGACAATCTTTAAATTCACCACTGCATCATTAAAACAATCAATGAATTATAAAAGTACCACAATTCAACTTCATGTGAAGAGACAGTGATCAATAATATCCATTATAGTTGTGCCATAAGATATGTTACTTACCATAACTGCTCCCAAGATGTATACATAGAAGAAGCTCAAATGCCACCAGTAACGGTGTAGCTATGACTGAATGACAAGGAGCCCACTGCACATGAACAGAATAGTTTTACATCAGTAACAAAAACCTTCTGCATGACAAAAAATTTGTCCATGAAACAGAGAAGACAATTTGAAGTGTGTCTTACTTGGCGCCCATGAGGCATCGAAGGAGCAGGCAAGGAAAACCTGCCTCGTGCTATCACAACATGAAAAAGCCAAAGAGGTAAAAATACAGTCCTGCCAAAAAGAAAGATATGTTATGATATAATGAACTTTGAAAGGGAAGAGTCTGTTATATAGCTTAATCAATTTCTTCTCACTAATCCACAATCTGAGATTCACTACCCAACACCCCACCTATCAATATTTTAAGACATGATTTGAACCAGTAGCCCCTAATTTACATGGAACAGTCAAAGGTTTATGTCTGGTTTACTGCAACATAATATAAACAGCAGGACATCAACATGAATTCGATGCCCACCCATACTGATACATCTCAATTATCCAATAGTTTTTTTTTATTGAAAAAAAGAAGTCCCAGATACTTCTCTGGTACCTCTTCCATACATCTCATACCTAGGGCTGCTCACTATATCCGGATAAGTAGTCCATCCCTAACGGATCCAAATCCAGTTATGGCACAACACAGGCCAGCAACTCTTACCAACTAGACACATTCTCAACAAGATACGACGCGACATTGATCTGCATTAGCAATATTTAATTTTTTATCATTTTAACTATGTGTGTCCTTACTTCACATGCATCCCCAGAAAGGTGAAAAGGAAAAAAAAAATTGCTGCTCATTCCATATTGCATAGCACACCAAAATGGAGTCCCTCTTCACCAGCCAGGGTTTGTGATCACGCACCGCAGGGGTAATTTTCCTTTGGCTTATGAGTCGGGTGCTGCTGAGTTGCCGCCGCATTTTCTGCATTCCAGTGTCTTATGTTGCTGCCCAAGCTCCTTTCTAGCTCAACTCTTTCGCCCATCTGTGAAGGAACTCTAGTTGCAGAGCTACGGACATGCATAGCTAATGCTCATTATGTACACTATATTAACTATTGTTCACGCTAGTACCTCAGTATCTATATCTTATTACAGCTTGATAACTTGATACTAATTGAGCTTAAATGCATCACAATTCTAGTAAATTCCCATTCCCTGATCAAAGAAATTCTCTCCACGTTCACTACACTAGAACACAAATTGACACACAAAAACTCAGTCTCACAAAGGGTAAAGCAGTCACCCTTACACAATCCCTATTCCAAACAAAAATTAATTTAACAAAAGAACAATAAATATATCAATGCAACAAACCACACACATGCAATTGAACACACCCAGCATCATTTTCTTCAAAATAAAAAAAAAAAAAATTAAAGCCTTGACACATGCATTGAAAGAGGGAAACAGAATTGAAACCAAAAATCATCAACAGCACAAGTTTTTACAATTTCAGGATAAAACTAGGTATGAATATGATAATTCAAAAGGTAAAATTTTGCTATGACCCTTTAATCCGTTTCTAGATTTTTGATCAAGGGTTGGTAAAAAATAAAAAAAAAAAGGGAAAGAGAGAAAAGGAAAAAAAACTTACCACCAAGAGAAAAGGAAGAAACGGTCAAGCTTGAGAACAAGGAGAAGAGAGAAGGAAAAGAGAAAAGCATGAGCTAACATAGCTTGAAGAGACTTGAATACCCTTCTCCAACTCATTACTCTTCTTCGAACCAGCATTTTTGTATTGCCGCAAAAATCAAGAAATCGCAGAGACTGAAGAGAGAGAGAGACAGAAACACGCGTATCTATGTTGAAGAGGATGAATGAAAAGAAAAGAAGAGTGTGCGTGACTTTGGAACAGACACAACTATTGCTTTTATTTTTCTCTTTCCCTTTGTCTTCTGTTTTACGCCAAACCAATCTTTTTTTTAATTTCTCTCTGCGTTTTTAGTTCTGCAAAAGGGAAATAATTGTTGGACCAAAATATCCATTTTCAAACTTTATCTTTTCTATGTAAATGGTGGGACCATAGGTATCTGGTACGATATTTATTTATAGGATTAAGTATTTTTTTTATTTTTATCAATATATCAACTTTTTATTTTAATCTCTTTAAAAAGTTTTTTTTTGAAGAAGTTAAATTAGCCTATATAAGTTGACATCACCAAAAAGAATCGAACCTAAGGAGAAGCACACTCCTTAGGGTTTGTCTGGTTCGAGAGTTTTGGAGGGGAGGAGAGATTTTTAATTTAAAGTGTATGGTTCAATTTTTAGAATGGGAGGGGGAGGGAGAGGAACAAATTTTATTGCACTGTCAAAATTATCCTTGTATTAATTTAAAATCTCAATATTATCCTTGTAACAACATTTATTTTTATTATGTTATATTATCCTTGAAACATCTTTTACTATTATTAGGTTATAGGTTATATTATCTTGTAACAACTTTTATTGTATATTATTAAGAATTTTTCCTTGTAACAACTTTTATTACTCCTTGTAAAACCTTATTACTAATTCATTATTTCATCGTCTACATCGTGTTATTATAGATTATATCGTTATTATTTCGTTACTTTATTATCCTTATTTAATTAAGTTTAAGGGTAAAACAGTAAAATAATTTTAAAATCTCTCCCCTCCCCTTATGAACCAAACACACTTTTAATTAAAATATCTCCCCTCCCTCCGTTAAAATTCCTCACCTCCCCTCCTAATTCTCGAACCAAACGGACCCTTAGTCCCAACAACCTTCATTTTAGTTTTTAGCTTAAGCTTTTGGTTTTTATAAAATTTTCAATTGTCATTTTTTATCTTTATTTTTAAGTTAACTTATATGTAGTATTTGTAATTCTTAATGAAATTAGGTAAAAATGTGTAGAATATCGTAAACATTTCTCTTGAAAAAATTAGAATTTTTTAACCATATTGTGTATTTAGAATATTTTGTCCTTTCAAAAAATAATTTAGAATATTGTGTATTTAAAAGATTAAAATGAATATACAATAGTTACGTTACGTAGGACCTACTACTTATTTTAAAATCTATGATCACAGACAGAAAGAAAGTAAACGAGAACGACATTGTTCACAATTTCTCAATTTTGCCCTTCTGTATACATATTATGCATAGGGTATTATAATTTTTTATTAAAAAAACAAATAAGGTATTATAACTTCTTTTTTTAATCTTTATTTTCCTAGAAGAAAGAGACCTTAGTAATTTCAAGTTTGATCAAAAAATAAGTAAATTTGACTAAGAATTGTTTCACTTAAAAATTGAACTCGTATTTTAATATACACACATTTTATTTTTATTATTTCTTCACGCAATTTAATTCTTATTCTTATTTTTATACCCGCATTTTAAAATCTAAGGGCATTTGCATCCATCATCGGTCGCCCCGTTCCAAACATTTAATGGGTCAGCGCAAATTGTGAGAAAATGTTCCTCTTAAATAATTATTTTTAAATTTGAAAATATTTCAATAATATACAAAAGAAATAAATTATTTCATTTAATATAATACACCTTAATACATCATAAAAGTTTTACAAAATATCAAAAAACTTCTATTTTCTCAAAAAGCATATGAAGCGGTTTCTTCTGGCATTTTGAGATGCAAAAAATTTATAATCGCATTAACAATCAATGTTCTCATGCATACCCTTCTCAATTGACAAAGTTGCCGCTTGGTTTAATCTCTCTTGTGGCATTGGGGATCCTTTACCAACTTATAAATCATCCATCAAAGAGATCCTCATATTGACTGTGAAAGTTGAACTCATAATACTACTGGGTTCATGACTATAGTTATATTTACATGAAAAAGTTATGTACTGGTATAAACATAGTATAATTGTAATCCATGAGGGATTATTCACTCATGTTTGAGGGGGATTGTTAGGTTCAGGTGCATGTTGTTTAGTTATACATTGATCATGGATGAGTTAAATGTTGGATGTGTAATAATGCCTTAAGACATTAGATAGAGATGCGGCTTCTCTCTCTTTTGTGGTATTAGAGTATTGATTTGTTGTTACTTTTGGTGCATTCCGGACACCCCAACAAGTGATAACAAAACTCTAGTTCAGCTTGATGGCACAACAGAAACATGATCCTAGTGTTCTGGATAAAGTATAGGATATGGAAGACTCACATTTGAAGAGAAAATTGTCGTATTCAAGTGTGAGTGGTTCGTCTTACATCATTTATGAATGAGTTAAATGTTGAATATATAAGAGACGTCACTCATATACCTACTATCTTAAAATTTTAGACGAAAATGTGGTGTCTCTTCCTTATAATCTTAGAGCATTGATCCTAGTTGCTCGTGACGCTCCCAAATTTCTACAACAACATATGTATGCTACATGCGCCAACAATGGCACTCAGAGTTGCCACACTCTCCCTCATTCTCCCACTTGTTGGATTTGACACACATTACACCACACCACAATGAAGCCATGTTATTAGAGGAATGTTATTTGAACAACCAATTTGGTGACAACTTATTTGATAACCATACTTTACAAAGAAAAAAGTGGTATTGGCACAGAAACCATAACAATAGAGAGATAAAGTAAAAAATAATGTGAGTATGAGAGAAAAGGTTGTTGCAAAAGTTGTCACTAAATAGATGTTCAAATATCATTTCTCATGTTATTAAGCGCTAAATCTTTATTTTATTTTTTAAAACAAAATTGTTTAAATGTACTTATTTTTCGTGTTAAATGCAAATTTTGTTGATTTTGTTCGATTTTTAGTTTTGAATTCAATTTTTTACGTTGAAATGCAAATCTTGTTGGTAGTGTATTTTTCTTCTTGCTCTCTACCTTTGGATTCATGAGAGTTTTTCTCCTTCTTTTGATGGGTTCGGTATAATGAACCACATTATAGGTGTTCATTAACGGAGGAGGTAATAATATTCTAACACAGACTAAAAACTACACTAAATTATCATAAAATTAACTTATTCACTCATACTTTTATAATTATTGCATTCATCAGTTCCCTACTTATATAAACTAGAATTGGTATATTCTCTAACAAACTAAACTCTGACTTATCACATTGGATCTTATAGATTCTTTTAGAAAACATGATTCATTATCCAACACTTTATTAATACTCATTCTCTTATCGATTAAAACTCATGTGAGTTTCACATTTTAAAAATGGGTTTTCTATAAAATAATGAGACATACACGAGTTTAAATCAATAAAAAGGTGAGTGTTAAAATAATAATCTTCGTAACATTTCTCAATATTCAATACAACTTGGACATATATTCTTTTATATTGAGCTACATTGGGTCTTGGGTGCCGTTTGTTGATAAAATAAAATAAATTTTATAAATTTATGGAACATCATCTTATTTAAGTTATGTGAAGATACATGCAAACTATGCAACATGACAGGTCACATTGCTCCAATATTATGAAGAGAAAATTAAAAAAGATAAGAGCCATTTCATCTTAATGCGAAACCCATGATTATGAGTTATGCCACCCATAGGAGATGATGCTACTATTGACGTTTGATTCCAATTTCATTTTTTATCAATATTTATTTATATTATCTTCAATTGGCCTTCAATTAATTAAAGTTGAAATTCATTTCTTTTATTATTCTTTTTTGTTGCTTCAAAATCAGCCATGCTATTTTAATCGTAAAACTTGGTGAAATGGATTTACACGAGCTGTTGGTTGATGAATATATAGCTTGTTGGTTGTTGTTCAACATCAAATAACTATAAAAGTCCTTGTCAACAAAAAAAATCATAAAAGTTATTATAAAATACTATAAACCAAATAATTGAATTCAAATAGTTGATGAATTTGATCAAATAACTAATTGTTGGAATGAATTTGTATTTAATTTTTTGATAGAATAATTTTTGAATCAAATTTTATTTCATACCTAATCGAACTCCAAATTATTAGTATCTCATTCTCATGAATGGAGGGTTAAAAAAATTGTATATTGATATTTATTATAAAAACATTGTATATGACTGAAACGGAACGAAGTATGAATGATTGGTTGAAATAATCCAAATTATTTGAATAGCCTTGCATGTCCTTGTCACAATCTTCTCACCTATTCGGTATGTCCTCTCTTCTATTTCCTAGTGCTTACGATTGTCAATTAATGAATTTTCAACAGATATATAAAAAATGAGCACTTCGAGCGTAAGAAACAAATCAGTGATTTGATGAGTTTGAAGATTCAATTCAACTTGATTATATAATTGTTTCAAAAAAATTCATGGTAGGATTAAAATTGAACCAACCAATCAATTGAACAAAAAAGATGTTGTTTGAATTTTTTTAGATAGATGAAATGGTAAAATTATTATAAATCCGCTCACATAAGTAGAGATGTCGAGGTTTAAACCCCAACCATGACGTTCAAACTAATAATTTTGATATTTTTTTTGCTCGTTGAACTATGACTTGTGGACATTGTTTGAATTTTTTAATACAAATTCCATATTTTTTTTTTCAAAATTATCAACCCTGATTGAACAAAACCAAACAAATCCATTCTTAATTCCCCTAAAAAAACCCATTCTTATCTAAAAATACCTTTAAACTTGCCACGTCAACATCTTATAGACACATCAACATCATAATAACCACATTTTTGGTCAAGTAGTCTAGTGGCTAGAATTCACCTTTTTCAAGGTGAATAAGTGGAGTGTCCGTGATTCGAACCCCAACCCCTGCATGTAATAATGCATGTCCCTGCTAACTGAGTTATGCTCACATTGACATAACCACGTTGTTTTAACTAGTTAAACTAGAATTTAAAAAAAGGACAACATTAATGTGTAGGTTTGAGACATAAAAGAAGGATGTATTGGATTGGGATTTCAAATAAATTTATAAGACATGTTGGTTATAAAAAAAAAAAAAAATTATATGGTATTTAT
>Ga0315914_1002147_pt1 | contig 30227 bp, 16 predicted proteins | sample MpolenodulesMG_FD_203920 | JGI IMG/M metagenome (GOLD analysis project Ga0315914, IMG submission 203920) | Medicago polymorpha root nodule microbial communities from Los Angeles, California, United States - elongated nodules | ecosystem: Host-associated > Plants > Roots > Nodule | place: USA...
TAAACTGTTTTTACACTAACACTTCAGAACGTTCTGAAGTCTGTCTGTTAACTTAATCATTCCAAGTTAACAACTTGAGAATAACTTTTAAGTGACAGGATTATTTTTAAAGGGTCACAATTCAAAACCCCCCTTCCTTGTGACTATTTTATCTACTTCAGTTTTGTGCTTGATCATGCTTATCTGTCAATTGAAACTTGTCAGTTGGCAGCGCAGTAGGATTAAGTTCAAAATAATGTATTGGAATGCATTCCTTTACGTCCCTACTCATCTTATATGAGGGAATTCGATGTAAAAACATATATAGTTGATTTGGTAGAATACAAGTGTTGTGTTCTCTTCATTCTTTTGAGTTTTCAAAGGATGCTGCAAATCTCTATGTTAAGTACAAGGCACTTTAATATCAACATTTTGAGCAAACTTTCAAGAATATAATTTAAACCCAACATCATGATGATACCACATATTTACGGAGAATGTAATGTATTATAACATTTGTTTAAAAGTAAATAAATTTGTCGTATGAATTGAATTTATCTTGTTTAAAATGTATTGATAATGATTGAATATGATAAATGAGGTTAAAATGCACCAAATGATATCCAAAATGCAAAAAAAATAAAAATAAAGAAATGAATGGAGTGGTAGTTAACCACCGCTGAGCTGAGAGGTAGTTAACTGATGTCGGTTTTTTAAACCTAAGCAGTAGTTAACTACCGTTGAGGATATTTGCATCATTTCCATATATTTTTAGGAAGTATTTGTTGTCAAAAAAGCAACTTTCTAAAACTTATTGAATCTTAATCCAAATTCAATATTCGATATCCAAATAACAATGACACTCTTGAATCTATTTATATTTTATAGTGGATGCACCAAAAACCAATGGAAGGTTTTGAAACAACCAATTTTTATATAGAAAGAAATTTAGATAATTTTAATATGCAAAACAAGTATGACTCCGAAAGTAGTCCAGCTTGAGTAATAATCAATTTTTGTATTGTGACAAACAAAAATATATCAATGAAATTTGTAATAAGCAACTTTGTATTGAAAGTGACAAAAGTGCAGATAAAATTTGTAGCATTTTGGAACAACTTATATACTGATATGTTCGGTCAAGGTATCAGAGAAGCATATCAAGGATTCGATTCATATTTCATTGTTTATTTCACCTAAACTAAGATTGCAAGTTACCTCTCGAAATAAAATAACTTTTTTTAACAAATTGAAATAAAATAATTTATTCGCCGTTAACTGTTACATTTTTTGTATAAAAAAAAAAGTTGAATTTAGAAACTCCACCTTTAAAATAATATTATCATCTCACTCATTTGAACATATAGATTTAACTTACACCCGCACAACAGGTCTTAGTCTAGTTTTCAATATTTTCATAAGAACACTTAAGGACATAGAATCAAATTAGGTTTAATTTTTAGAATTTTGCTCTTCAGCCAACAAGTTTTACTCGCCCCCACCAAAATGACCAAAATACAACTGTGTGAGTTAACTAACGCAAATGTTAATCCTGCCTTAGTTAACTCATGTTGCGTGACTTAAGTCACGCATGTATAAATTTATGCAACATGCTAGAACAGACAGAAATCTCTATTTTCCCTAATTTTTTTCATTTTTTCAGTCTTTCATTCATTCATACATTCATTCAGTCAATTGCATTCATTCAAGCATTCATTCAATCAAGCATTCACTCATAATTAAATTACGAAAAATAATGGAATAAAATAACGGAAAATGTCATAAAACGCCAAAAAAACGCAAATGTAATAGGATTACATCCAAATCCAACAAAATGTCATAAAAAAACTACAAATGTACAAAAGTCATAATGCCAAAACCATACTCCCGTGGACTCCTACTCCTCCTCCGAGGAGCCGACATCTGCTCCAGCATGCTCCACTCGGATTGGATGCCCTGTATCATGCGAAGAACCTCTGGATTACCAAACACATTAGGGTGCCCAATCGCACTGTCCACTCTAGCTCTGATGTTGCTGATGATCTGGTATGGGTCTAGAGGATGTCTGGCTCACTGCTACTCAACAATAACCTCCTCGTAGGGAGGGACAGGACGAGGAGGGGCAACAGTTGTGTAGTCAGGAACGGCCGCAGGGGGGTTCACAATAGGATGTAATACTCTATAGAACCAACTCGTATTTTGGATGAAAAGAAAAGTGAAGTGTTATGTTTCTGTGTTGTTTTCATATACACTTAAGTCACGCAGAGACATGTGTGAGGGTTAACTCACGCAGGGGTATATTGGTCAATTCAATTGGGCACAAAAGTTTTGTGTTGGCTAAAGAACAGAATTCTAATTTTTATTAATTTCATTTACGGTGCCCCAATACGAGCCATACAAAACCTTATGGTTCAAAAACTAATTGTGTAAGGATTTAATATTTCTACATATACATCCAATCAAATCAAATTGTTACATGTGAAGAAGGCATTATTCTATCAAACCAAAACTTAACGGTGAAGGATGATGGTGATAACCAATCAAAAAAATGTTGTTATACCCAGTTATAAAATACGAATCAAGTTACAATAATGACCAATTATTGATGTACTTATGTAAAATGAATGCTTGTATTTTTTTTGTCCAAGACTGTTGTTGGAGATTTATTGAAACCGTTGAATTCAGAAGATCCGTGCTTCTAACTTACACCTTCCTAAATAAGTCGGTGTTAACGGTTATATGGTGTGACTCAGTTTTTTTGGTGTTAATTGATATCTGGAAAAATATGTCAAAGTTTAAAAAGCTGATAAAAGAGCGCAATTACATTTCAGAGCATTGACGACAGCATATAAGCTAAGGGTAGCATAGGGGTTCAATACAATTCTACTTTCAATTCATTTTAAGTTTATCCCCTTTTTGGAATCAGACAAAAAATAAAAATAAAAAGTAAAACCTATGTTGCATAGGTACGGTACAATACGGTATAAAAATACATCAATTTTTAAAAAATTATGGTACTTAGGTACATCAATAAAATCGTGATATTTTGTTATATAATATAACATGATAAAGATAAATTCTTAAATTTACAACAATCATCATGATAAAAGTTTAGAAAATAATTTTTTTTAGTTAGTTACAACAAAAAAAAAACTCATGCACACATAATACTATATTATCAAGTGAATATACGAGAGAAAGCCACAATTTTCACCACAATAGTATAGAATAATGAACAAAAATAGTTTCATGAGTACGTTCGCGTACCCGGTATGGGTACTTCACCTTTCTACAAGTACCCATGCTTCAGACGGTAAAACTAAAGACCACATTGTCATAAAATCCAAAATTCTTTGATAGAGGGTAAAACTAAAGACCACGTTGTCATAAAATCCAAAACTCATTGATAAAAATCAAAACATAAACATAATTTAAAATCTATTGAGGAGGAGGGGTTCGAAATAGGCTTATGAGTTCAGAAAGCATGCTCAATAACATTTTGTATTTTTCTTCTAGCTTGTCCACCCTTTCAGCAGTACTAACAAATCTTCCAAAATCAGCTCTGGACAAGTTAATTGATTCGTTATCATCAGAAACACCAGAAGTATAAGCTTGATTAGTAAGTATCTGAGTTTGTCCAAAAACGTCTGAACATAACGACATCTTCTTATCCAACGCGGTGCGACACAAGGAAGCTACTCGTTCCATGGTGAGGGCTTGTTCAACTAGATGTTCTAATCTCTTTTCAGGTATCATTACAGTCGAGGGGAACAGTTTTTGTAGCTCCTCCAGCAGTTTCAACCGAGTTTTTGCCCTTACAAAATCTAGCCCAGAAGAACCACCTTGGCCAGACGGTGACATGAAGCAGGAAGAAAGTTCACGAATTCTAGTACTATCAACACAAAGTTGTGTTATCTGATTCCTCAATGTGTTCAATGCCTCGATGACCTTATCCCCATCAATAAGCTCAAAAAATTTCTGCTCCAATATTAGAAGTGAGGCAGCCTTAACAATGCTTTCATCTTCTATACCAATTTGTTTCAATGTGGCTAGACTTTCGTCCCAATCACCATCAAGTACTTGCTGCATAAACAGATTTACCGCAGACGACTTCAAAGGTATGCCAGACTCCTCCTCTAGGTGTTCCCCACTCTTTTTGTAACCAAGAGAATACATCGCTTTGGTGATTATCCTTACAAACTCCCTTCTTTTTAAGATCCCTTTTGTACCAACATCTTCGTCGTCCCCTTCAGCTGATAGGGGCGGAGCCATCAAGCCACTTGTTGAGCCTACAACGTGCTCCATAGAAGATGAACTGTTAGAGACACTAACTAATCCTTTAGGTGACAATTTCGTTCTTTTCAAAGCTGGTTCTTCATCTTCCACACCTCCCATGGAATAACAACCAACAACAAAATGCCTCCAAAGACCACCTAGATACAAATTTCTACAAAAAAAAAAATCAAGAAACAACATAAATAAGTAATCAAATAGCATAGAACTTAATAAAGCATTTTGAAACACTTATATGGTGTACCATAAAACTAAAATAATAACATAACAATAATAATAAGTCGAAATTACAACCACCTCCCTTATGTTCTCTTTACAAAGACCCTCTATAGTTTTTAAATGGCCGACAACCTTGCTTATTTGCTTGACTAAGTGGCACACACACCTCCCTCAAAATATAACACTGTTAGACTGGAATCACCCATGATCTTCTATAAATAAGCTAGGATATCTTCCTACCAAGGTTCAAAAGTGAATCTCAAGACAGGGCGTCCTCTACAAAAGACGGACACGGTTTGAAAAAAAAGAAAGTTTTGTTTAGTTTGCTGCAAAATTTCTGCTACCAACAAATTACACATGTAAACTCACATTGGACAAATACCATCTGAGTTTATTATTACCGACGCAACATTGAATCTTGTTGCTATTTCCAATTTCACAAAGCATATGTGTCGGTGTTTGATAAGAAAATGCTTTCGATTAGCTATAAAACAATTATTGTTTTGAAATATAGATAATTAATAATCACCATTCTCGTATACTTGAATTACAAGTACAATTTACTCACATATTGTGCCAAACAATGCAACACGGAACTGCGAAGTCGGTGTTGAAAAAACGATAACAGAGATTTAAGAAAACTAAACTATCTATTGTACTTACAATCTATGTCCAGTGCCCACTTAAACACTTTCTTTTTCCCCAACAATTTTACAAGCGTGCTAGCTTAATCCCTATAAAATTAATCCGTAAACCCTAAATTCATAAACCTTAATTCTAAATTACTAAACCATAAACCCTAAATTTTACACAATTATCGATTGTTAAAAATAAAATAAAAAACTAGAAAATCAAATTCCAATACCCTAAAGGCATAAACCCTAAATTAGTCAAAAATTGAACGATTGAACAACAACAATCCAAAGCAAGAACTTAGCATTAGAGAATAAAACAAGAATCAGATTCATAACCGAAAGAAAAGAATAAGAATCGGAAACTGCAGACCCAGGAAGTGAAAATGATGAACCGACTTACCTATGAAGCAAGAAAAGCGATCTGAAGTTCGCCGGATTCCGATGAGCGATCGGTGATATGGCACCGTCGATCCCTTAAACCGATTTCTCTTTTCTTTCTCTGTGCAGTTACCAAAGCAGAAGAAGGCGATTGGATGGTATAGATATGTGTTTTACGAGAAATGATACCTTTGACAACTGTCTCCTTCATTCTCTCATTTTGTTGGGCGACATTCTTTTAGAAAAATGAAAATTTTATGACAACTTAAATATCATTTTTATAACATAATTTACGAGTTAATCCTTTAAGTTTTAAAAGTTTTAATTTTGTTTTTTAGTTAGACAGAATTGTCATGTTGGTCTTTAAGTTTTAAATAGATCATTTTAATTTATAAACTATTTCACCGCTATCTTTATTGTCGGTATCCATTTAACTGATGCTGATGTTTGTTGACTTGGATTAAAATAATGTCTTTTAAAAGCTCCAGGGTGTGAAAACGCTACATTTAAACATCACAAATGATCATTTAAAAAGCTAGAAAGGCAATTATTTACGACAACGAATGTCTTTCTAGCACTATTAAACGACATTTGTAATGCTAAAATGATATTTGTGACCATTAAACGTAACGTTTTGACACCCTAGAGCTTTTAAAAGGCGGCGTTTTGATTCAAGTCAACAATTTAATGGCTACATCAGCATCAATTAATTATTAATTGATAGCAGGGGTAACGATGAAATAGTTTATCAACTAAAATGACATATTTGAAACTTTTGAAACTTAAATGACTAACTTGATAATTCTGTCAAACTAAAAGGATCTTATTTTTTTGAATAAGTTAAATTAACCCACCTAATTGGCACCAGAGAGAATCGAACCTGAGACTTCGAGGAGGAGCACACTCTCAGATTCCAAGTCAATACCACTAGGCCAACCCAAGTGGGTTTCAAACTAAAAGGATCTATTTGAAACTTTTGAAACTTAAAGGACTAACTTGAGAATTCTTTCAAACTAAAAGGATCAAACGTGATATTTGGCCTTGTCTATTATATTCATATTATGTTCTCATTTTTTCTTTGTATTGTTTTGGTTTTTGTGTTAAGACCTACATTTCTTTGTATATTTTGGTTGTCCCACAATTTATCTCATCAAATGGTTGTTCAAATAACATTACACATTTTTTTATTCGAACAACCATTTTACATTTTGTAGAACTTTCTTACTCGCTGTATTTTTGCTTTTTCTATCTGTTATTTTGGTTTTTGTGTCAATACTTGTATTTCTTTGTATATTTTGGTTATCCCGCAAATTGCTCCAAAAAAATGATTGTTCAAATAACACTACTATAATTTCAAGTATATTTTCAACATTAACATTCACTTTTTAAGTGATGTAACTCGTGTAGAGTGTAGACTTTATATAAGTTTCACTTAATAAGAAAATGAGTGTCAGAGTAAACGTTGAAAATATGTTATTAGCACCTTTCTTTTTTTGTTGGTCGAAAATAATAGAGAAAGAAAGAGAAAAAGAGCGACTACGAACATAATGAGACTAGGAGAACGAGTTATTTAAAAATGGTTGTACAAATATCATTTCTCTTTGTTTTTACTCTCCTCCTGTCTATTTATGGTTTTTGTTTAATAAGTAAAGAGAAAAATAATGTTGTCTCAAAAGTTGTCATAAAATAATTGTACAAATATCATTACTCGTGTTTTATATATAGAGAAAAGTTTCATCAACTATTTTCTACTCAATTTCTCTTTTCTTTTTCTAATTTTTATTTTCTTTCCCTAATCAATTAATTTTTAATACGAAGGGGACCTAAATTGACGGCCGGAGAGGGAAAGTAATGCGACTAACATTATGAAGGATAGTGGTGTACCTACAAAGACTTTGACAATCAAATGGTGGGATAAAGACACAAAATTTTGAAAATAATTATTAATGGTGGGACTCACTTAAGGATAAGACACACTACATACTTTTTCATATCCATCTCTCACCAAATGGCATTGTCCATTCATTTTAAACAAATGGAGAAAATCTTAACTCCCCCTCCTACCATATGTACTCCTCGCTTTCTTCTACCTTCTCTTATTTAACAACTCACATTTCAATTTTATCCCGTTACACTTTCATTAATCCTAAACTTACCAATAAATTCAAAACCTTCTTCTCTTTCAAACCTCCCAATTCTATTCTTGATGCAAATCTAGATCACCCAATGTTCAACTTTATCCTAAATTAACATCTGAGAATTCTCTCTCTCATTTTCCTTGTGTCATCTTTTACATTCTTTCAAGTTTCTAAATTCTCATATTCATATTTCCTTTTGGTAGTTACAATTTGTAGCTTAATTTTATATAACTTGTTTCTGAACATGTCATTGACAAATAATGCATCACGCTCACTAATGTATCCTTTCATTGGTTCTTTATTGGTTATATTTTCTCCTTTCGCAAGAACCATGGAATACAAACACTTCATCAAAACCAAAGAATTAATTTTGGCTGCTTTCTCAAACTTGTTGAAACTTAGTTGATCAACATCATTAAACAACACCAGGACACACATTAAATAAGTTGAGATATGTAACTCTTTGTAACCATTCTTAAACGTTGCTATTCTATATGCATTTTCCATTACATGGTGAATGTGTACTTCTTGATATTGGTCACAAATAAGATTGTCGGACTCGCTAGTCTATATAGACTCGTAAAAGTCTATGAAAAATAAAAAATGGCTTTAAAAAACCATAAATGACACACATTTGACAAATATGCATAATAAAACTCCAAAGAACATAAAATTTCCAATTTCAAACTCCAGAATGAAGTTACAAAAAAAATAAAAAAACATAGTAAATCAAGCAAAAAAAAGCATAATGATGAAATTTTCAATTTCATCATGACTCATGAGCACCCAAGATAGTATTGAGAATTGAGATCATTCATAAATCACCAAAGGAGATTATAATTTTGATGTTCCTGTGTGATAAAATTTCAAAGCCTCATCCTAGAAATATAAGTAGTAGAAGCATGATAGCACCATAACCAGTGCAATATCATCAAGACTCCAGGTAAAAGAATTATGTTGATCCGAAGTGCTAATAACGATGTGATTAATTTGATTATCACAAATACCCCACAGGTTATGAAGTAAATCGTCTCTATCGTTGAAAGAGAATAACTTGTACTGTAAGTTAATGAGTAATTTAGCTCGAAAATCGATGTGACTCATCCAGGGATCAACAATAAAGAAAACTCCAGGCTTGTGCAAATAGCATAACCTTTTGAAAGCTAATTTAGATGGGGAATTGGAAATATCCCTTATATTCCAATATATAATCTTCATCTAAGTTTATTTTGGAACCATACCTAATAGAGATGATTCAGATGATGTATCAGAGATGAGTTTACCATTGAACACCTCATATTCATCTTTAATGTTATGGACTATGTTATTTTCCTCCTCTACCATATATGCCCAATTCCGTTTTAGGATTTTCATATCTTGTTGCACTTCTGCAAAAATGGAATTAATATCATCAACATTTTCAAAAACTAGATCAACATTAATATACATTTGAGTTTCCTGCACAACCTGTGGTGATCTAACAAGCATCCCATTATCGGCTTCTTCATTAATATTTTTCGATGTTACCAACCCTAATAAGAAATGATTCCATATTAAGTTGATTAAATTCCTTGTCAAGCTCTTCCGTGTTGGTAACCCTAACATGAGATTCCCTATTATAGTTATTACCATCTTTGTTTGCGTCATTAATTTTAACATGATGATGATTATCATCGTTTTCCAATACGACGGTATCATTATTCTTAGCCATAATGGGATTATTGACATCTTTGCATGGAACCTTTACGGGACTCTTTTTACGAGCTTTAGCATTTTTATCCTCCTCATTATCTCTTTAAATCTTGGCTTTATTTCAATCATTGATCGAATGCTTAACATTTTTGCTAACATTACCAAAACTATGGAGTTTTTCAGAATCAATGTCCAATAAAATGAGTATCCAGTTTTTTCAACTAACATTTTATCATGTAACTGTCCAGAAAGATCAATATCTACCAGAATTCTAGCATAGTGATTAAAGCTTCGATAAAAATTAGACTTACTAGTATTGTTGTCGATGCATATAGGTGTCCACGTGCTTGCTGCTATATCATAAATTAATTTAGGCCTATAATACTCCCGAGCAACTCCAGATATGCAGATCCAGCCTTGTGAACTTCCATGAGTGCCCTGATTGGATACTTCAAAGATCTTCCACCGCAGAGAATGAACGTTCATAAAAATCTTTACCTGGTGAGGTAATCCTCTACTTACCAATAGACTTCCACAAACTTTGTAGCTTTGCACAGAGTTCTTCCACCTTAAGCGAAGTTGCACCTTTTGGCCAAATTACAAGGTTAAATATTCCTTTCCAGGGATAGTGATAATGATTGTAATTTTAATGAAAATCATTAACTTGCAGAATAAGATATAGAGCACAAAGGCAGTGGTGTTATGGTGCATTTGGAAGAGGAGAAATGAACAAATATCGAAGGACGATGCAAAACAAATTCAAACATCTGTTGAACAAACACTTGATTTTCTTGACAAATGGGAGTTGGCAAACCAGACGAAACACATAATTACATCAAGCTTAATGATGTTGTAACATTACAAGATGACAAGATCATAACAAGATGACAAGATCATAACAAGATGAAATGTTAACTCAGTAATTACTCCTTCAGCCTGAATAACCATCTCTAGGGCAAGATAAAAGTTAAATTAAGAAAATAGTGTGTTGCGAACACATTAATCACGGTCAAATTTAAAATTCTCAAAAGTCCTAAGGCCTCTGATCTCTATAAATTCAAAAAGAACAATTATAGTAGAAAAGATATTCATATTTTCTATACATCAAACTCTGTTGTCCGACTCAATGAACGATTTCAACTCAGAAGCTCATAGAATGGAAGACTCGTCATGTTGAAAGCACATCCATCTACAATATCATCAAATTCACAAAATCAAATAAATAGGGCACAAAGATTACCCTAGAAATTTGGCTTTGGAACTCTAGTGAAATTCGGCTTTTCTTGTAGTGATTGGAGAGTTAAGCTCATCTGTAAGCAAGAACTTCACGTTTTTCCTGATAACTACGAAGTGTTATTATAGTGTTCATTGTATCGAGACTTTGATTTATGATGAATACTAATAAACCATTGTAACCATTTTATATTCAAACCTTGAACCCCTTATTTAACGTATTACAATGTTTCTATTTTTGAGTTTGCACATGCACAAATGCATGTTTTGCTATTAGATCAATTACTCACTTCATATCCTATTTAATTTAATGGTGGGTTTTATTGATTCAATGGTGGAACAATGGTGAAAATTAGCTTGTGCATGATGCGAAGAATTGTCTCATTCGTTTACCATAGATTAGCCGTATTTAAAAATAAAAATTAGCCTTATTTTTGCTGTTGATAAAATTTAGGATATCTCCGACCAAGAGCCGGAGACATATTCTTTGAGATACTTTTATTTATCCACTTACGAGGTTGATTTCTTCCAATAAATGATTTTTCATATATAGTTTAAAATTCTCAATGGCTTGTAACAGCTTAAAATTCTTAATTAGAGAGCATGTTTAAAAAGCCATTATGATTAAAACTCCAAGTGCTTACTTAAGAATAAGATTTACATGCAAAATAAAAACCCTTCAGCAAAGTTCTTAATTTAGGCAACACTGAAAGAACTTGCAGTGTCCTCAACAAACTTTCTTGCTCCCTTAAACCACCTCTTGTCTCCAGCTTGAGCCTTGCAAATGTATAGTTTTCCATCATTTACAGTTGCTGTAATCAGCTGGTGCTTTCCACCTTCATCTCCATCAGCAGTCCTTGTCAAAACTGATACGTTGTAATACTGTTTCCCACCGATCACTGGTGCTGAACTCTCTAAGATGTTTGCCACAGCTACAGCATTTGTATCAAAACCACCCTGAGAAATTCAAGTTCAAAAATAGTTGAGTTGTAAAGATGAGTTTTGCTAATTAGTTAAAGATGAATTGCAAATGCAAAAGTTATCGACACTTCGAATTGAAGGCATGACTGATGTCTGACACATGTCAACACGACACCGACACAGGTGATTACATTCAATCACTTCCATTTTCTAAAATTATTATCAATGTTTTATGTATCAGTGTCGTGTCTAGTGTTTGTGTCGGTGTTTCATAGATTACAAATTACTTGCACACCAATAGGTACTACTAAAAAGACATTTGGCTTGACATAAATTTCATAATGCATGGTAGTCATAAATCATTAACCAATTACCTCTGAATCAGTTTGGCCAAAGAAGGCTTGTTTCCCTAGCAAATAGTCCACCTGCAAAGATGAAAACCAAATCTTCAATTTCAACCAAAAACTGTTGTCATTGCCTTTAAAGTTCAAAGAGATTGTTCATTTGAATTTTAGAAGTTTCATAAAAAAAAAAACAGCACATTTATTTGTTTAATTTGTTCATTTGAATTCTGCTATTTGGAACAGAAATCATCAAACATTTTTTCGGATGAATTGACAAATAACTCCTACTAATGGTAATCTTACTTGAAACCAACCAATCACAAATATGGAAATTTGAAGTCTTGGAGGCAATACTTGTATTCATAAAGTTGTCGTAATAATAGGACATGATTGAATATGTTAGCTGCCTCAACATATAGTGTATGTTGGGGCAGACAATATATAATAAATATATGCCCATAAGGTGTAACTTCAGTGGTAAGAGTTTTTCCTTATATCATCAAATTACAAAGTTCAAGTTCCCTCGAAGACGGTTGTTAAATATATATATATATATATATTACTGATTTTATCAAAATTTTAGTATAAACTGAAAAAAAGAAAAAAAATTAGATTTTTAAAACCTTAGATAGGAACTCTTCAGGTGAACCATAGTCGGTGATGGACTTCTTGTCAGTTGTTTGGACAAGAACGGAAACATTGCTTGTTGCATCAAAATTATCCTCATATCTAAGAACTTGACCAGGGAACTCTCTCTCTTTGCTTGGATTCCACTTTGCTGGAACCAGCAGTTTGAATCCATCTCCATTGTATGGCAAAAAGTCTGTGTTTGTCTTTGCCTTTCCAAAGACATTGGCTGCAACGAAAATAATCGAACATAAATATTGCTTATTCTCGAAGTCACTCTTGGCACAATATCTAGATTAAACTCAAATTTCTTCGATCTTAAACTCTACCAAACCACTAGTTTTCATTTGATTTCTTCGAGAAATTTCACTTAACCAAAGTAAAATGTGATTAACATTTAGTTCAACAACCATGACTATTCTGATTATATTTTCAAAATCAACATGTACATTTTCACAACAACAAATGAAAACATTTCATTTCAAACCAACACAACATGCATGAGCTATGATCATCACCATTTCAAACATTAGAGTCTATTGGAATTAAATTTTCTGCAGTCACAGATTCAGGCAATCTCAAATCTCCACCGTTTCGATTTAAATATCAGACAACTCGTATTCTAAGTTCTATTTTAAAGTAAATATAATAATATTAGAATATAAGTCGTCTCATCTTCATCCAACAGTTGAAATTCCTTGACTATGTGACTAGTCTCAAATCTCCACCGTTGGATTAAAGATCAGGCGACTCAATTCTAAGTTATATATATTCACATACATTTAATAAAATTAGAATTAAAATATGAGTCGTCTAATCCAAATCCGACGGTTGAAATCATTTGACTCTATGATTTATCTTACTGCAGACAATCTAGGTTCATAATTGATTTTGTCATCTAAAGATGAAAAAAAATAGTGTCTACAAAAATACCAGCTTCTCCATAGGCAGCATCAGCAGGTGAAACCTTTGAGCCAACAGCAGCAGCACCAAGGAGTACAGAAAGTGCTAACCTACGAGAAACAACACTGACAGCAACATCCTCAACTTCTTGTTTCTGTGCCTTGCAAACAATATGGTTTGGTTTGTTGGTAACAATTTGGCGTTGAGACAAACTTCTAGATGGAGTTGTAAGAGCATATTGGGGGTGCAAGAAGCATTGTGTAGAGGCCATTTTGCTAGAGTCTAGTATAGTTTATTTTTCTTGTGAATATTATGAGACTGAGAGTAGGGAGAGAGTGTGTGTGGACTTTGAATTACATTTAGATATGGTGTATCTGATGTGGCATTGAACATGTGGTTGGTTTTGGATATTGGATTTGAAGTGGATGATTGGTAATATTTGATTGCATTTGTGATGTGGGATAAGGTTGTAAGGGTTGTGATTGGTTCCACGTGGCATATTGTCCACTTATTTTGTTTCTGGCTTTTTGTACTAGAGGACATTACCATTGTGTTCGCAAGGATTTAATCATGTATGATGTACTGTTATTTTATTTATTTTATATGAAATATTTATGTGTTCATGGCAAAAAAAATTATTTACTTATTAATTATTATATCTTAGCTCTCTCTGTTTTTATTTTAGGTTATTTAAAATTAATATTTTATTTCTTTATAGTTCGTACACAAGCACCCCTAAAAAAAATTACACAAGCAATTATAAATTGATATAGAGACAAATAGAGACCAATATTTTTTGAGAGCAAATAAAGACAAATATGGTAAGAGTGTTTCTTTTCATTTTTTTTTCGTTGAAGAAAAATTTGGTAAGAGTTTTTTTTTTTTTTTTTTTAAGAAAGCAAACTTAATTCAATTCATTAACAAATCATGAACTAAATGCATGTCATACATTAGTATAAAGGAGGGAATTGCGGGTTTATCTTTGTTAATTTATGAGTGACTCTATTAGTTTGTCTCAGATTAAACTCGACATGAGAGTTTTGAAAAGTGCTTTTAAACAAGGTTAAATTACATTTTTGACCCCTCAAGTTGATATTGACCCCTCTAAGTTTTTTTTAGATGTTTTGACCCCTATGTTTACCCTCTTTCTGATTGCAAAGTCCCTTACTCATGTGTGGTGTGATTTATTTGAGGTATATGTAGTAACATAGCAATGAATCACTGGTTACTATTCATTCATTCAATTTTAGGTTCAAGGCGGGTTTTACTATAGAGCAATGTAAAAATTTCCCCATCTTAGAACAATTTTGTCTTATCTATTATTTACTTGCAGTACCTGTTTTGCTATATTCCAATTGAGTAGTGATATTTTAACAACCATTTGATACAACTTTTGCGACAACTTCTTTTCTCTCTCTTTTCATTGGACAAAAACAATGGAGAGAGAAGAATGAAGAGAGAAAATAAGAGAATAATGTGAGTATGAGAGAGAAAGTTGTCAAAAATTGTCACAAAATGGTTGTACAAATATCATTTCTCATTCCAATTCATGTCCTGAGTCAAAAACATGACCCATATTGTTTTCCTTATCCCTTTGTGGGTGATTTTTTTATATTTTTTTACCCTCCCGTGTTTTCCTTAATGCCATTACAATAAAATTTTAATACTCTTGTCAAAAAAAATAATTAATGCCACTAATCAAAGTTGGACTACAATTTTTTTTAACGTAAATGTATTTATTTTTTTATAGATAAAAGAAATGACAATAAAAGAGTCGGGGTTCGAACTCTTTACAACATTCGATCTAACAATTTTTAAAAAACTTATCTGTTGAACTAAAACTTATGAATAACGTAAATATATAATCATAATCTGTCGCAATAAGTCACAAACAGTTATATGTATGATTTTAATCAAAATCTAAATTTCTTAAAAATTATTTATACACGTGTTAGCACAATAAAAAAACATATAGATGAGTACGGAGTGTCCGTCAACCGGAAATATGTATATGTATATATATATATATATAGATATATATATATATATATATGTATATATGATAAAAAAAAGTCGAGTTTATTTTTTTTGTGAAAGTAAAAAATAATATTAAAATCTGGTTTCGGAAAACAAATAACATAGTTTTTTTTTTTTAGAAATATAAATTATAACACAGTTTTTTATTCGTTCCAAATATATAAATATATTTCTTCAAAAAAAATATATAAATATATAAAAGTTAGGTGACTTTGTACAGTTTAAAAAAAAATTATATATCAATATTTTATTATTAAAATTCATTCAAGTTTCCGGTAAAGTTTTAGAACAATCCTATCCATTAATATTTGTTAATATTAAATCAAAGATTCATGTTAAATTGATCTAAGATGGGGAAATATCACAATTTCCCTATGCTAAACATCGACTTAGGTTCAAACTATCACGCGTGCCTCCTCTATTGTAAAACCTTGGACTCCCACTTTTTTCATGTTTTGTTCTTTTTAAAATTTTTTTTTGTTTTCTTCCCCATCTTCCAACGAGAAAATTGTTTCTTGTTTCTTGTTTTTTTTTGTTTCCTATAGCATAAATTACAAACCTGATATCTTCCCAATCGATTTTCGTGGTTTTTTTTTCCCAATCTATATCTTCCCAAACCTGATAGTATTACACTCTTGTTTTTTGTTCTTCCCAATCAATTTTCTTTATGTTAATTTACGTTTCCTGTTTCTAGCTCCTAATTGATTGAGAAAAATGATTTCAATTTTTTGATCCTAATTCAACCGGATGAAATTAAAGGATATGAATCTAATCTAATTATGTGTGTAAAATTAAAGTTGTATATAGAAAAATTGGTTGTAGTACATGAATTAGGGATTTGACTGTTTCATTGTGAACTATTTTGACGTGGGCAACACAAGACGATTGCACATGAATTGAGCATGAATTTGGTTTGATGGAATGTCAAAGGGGACGGATGGTGGAGATGGATATGTGCTATCTAATTTTTTTTATTTATCATGTCAATAACAAGTGTGTACCAAACACATGATATGATAAAATAATACAATCATCTTTCTTATCATGTGTGCACCAAACAATAAATGTTTATCTTGTCACTATCATATCTTATCTTTATCTATTTTCTAATCCTATCATGTCTTTGTCATATAATGCGCATGAAACGGACCCTTAATGGAACACAATCCAATGTCTCAAATTAACACTACTAAATTAAACTAAAGGGAAACCGCAAAGAGATAGTACTTAACAAACCCACTCCTCTTTAAGCACCAATTTTGATTTTCCCCTAAGTGTATTATGATTTATGTAGATAAGTTTCCAACAAAAATTTATTAGAAGACTAAAGTTACAAGTTACATCCCACAAATCATACGGGCTACATTTTTCGGGTAGGATATGGTTTGTCTCTTACCATTTTTCAGTCCTTGGTAAATATTTTGGATGTATAATCAAACTAAAAATGGTGACTTAAATTCTTTTTGCTAGGTCTAAATTTGAGCTTTGACAATAGAACCAACATAATTAACGAGTACTCCTTTCGTCCCAAATTATAAGGAAAAAAAATCACACTTATTAAAAAAACTAAAACATAAGAATTTGGAGTATAGTTTTTTGTGTTTTCTTTGGAAAAAAGTTTTATAGGAAGATGTAAAAACCATTTTCATTGGCTATTGATTATGGAAAAAAATGAAAGAGAAAGAAAATTGAACGTAATTTGCATTTAATTTTATGAGAATAAACAAAAGTTTTTCTTAGAAAAGAGATTTTTAACAAAACAAGATTAAATAGGATAAAAGTTTGTCTTTTTTGCTTATATTTTGGGACAATAAAAATTAGTTTTTTTTGCTTATATTATGGGACGGTGGGAGTAAGTCTCAATAGTAATCAGTTTAATTCTTCGACAAAAACGAATGAATATTTCACATGAACAATGATGACTATTTTGAAATGATTTATTTGAGCATGAAATATTGATAATGTATATAATATTGTATATATTTATCTCTATTTTCCTCATATATGCAACATTTTCTTTTATGATTGCTTAACGTGTTAACGTTCACCCTTTATTTTTTAGAACTTACACATATAAAAAAAAAAAATACACAAATGCCAAATGACACCTTATTTGATATTAAAATTTTGATGTCAAAATATCATTACCTTTTTTTCCTTTATTTTCCGAAACTTACACACACTTATTACAAACTACACACAAATAACAAATGATACCCTATTTGACATTACAATTTTGATTTCAAAAGTCCATCACTCTTTTTCTACATAGAATTAAGCCGTTTCCTAAATTGTTTTTGTTTGCCAAAGCCTTGTTACCAACTCTTTGTTAGGATTTAAGAAAATAAGGATAACCCAACTTAAAAGATTAGCTCATTAAGTAGAAGGTTATCATAGTTTAAGTACCACGTTCAACAAGCCTCAAAGGTGTAGCTTAATGAAAAAGGATTGAGGCACCAAAGGAATTTAAGAAGCCGGTTCAATCATGCAACTAACATTCATTGAGTTTGATACTAACACTCCTAATATTTTATTGGCAAAATGTCAGATGATGATGAGGATGACGATGACAACAACAATAACAATAAATGTCTGAAAGAAAACTAATAAAAATAATATTCTTTCATCAAATAAAACAATTACATTATTTTGATTTTTCATCCTTTTCCCTAAGTTATACTTTTGATCCTTTAAATTAATTTTAGGTTTCACTAACCCTTAATTTATTTTTTGTTTCATTTTGGTTTCTTAAATTACAAATCTTGTACAATTTAATTCTTTAAGTTCTGTTAATGCTATTTTGGTCACTTAACAAATATTAGAACTTTAATCATTTAAGTTACACATTTTAGACACTTTAATCGTTCACATCAAAGACCAAAATGGCTTAACATTTGTAAATTAAAGGACCAAAGTTTCCAATTTTCATAACTTAATCAAATAAAATGAAAAAAACAAACTTACCGGACCAAATTGCATAATATTTGTAACTTATGTGATAAAAATAAAATGAATTAGACTTAAGGAACCACAATGAAACTTAAAATTAATTTAACAGACCAAAATATAATTTAGCCAAAAAGATTTTTTTTTGACAAAAAACAGTGAAAAAATAATATGCACAATCAATGTAAACTAGTTTTACTCCAAAAATCAATAAAAGTAGAGTATGAATTACCAACATAGTGTGGCAGAAGGAGTATATATTTAAATCTCTTAACCATTTGATTCATAGTTCTATTGTCGGTCAATATGTATGTAAAATACATTGTTGAGATAATTCAACTCTTAAATTGACCACAATTACGTCAAAGGAGTTGATCTTTTGTTCCATAGCAAAAGATAATTTGATTTACCCAAATAAAATAAAGGGTCTTGTTCTTCGAGTCTTCAGAGACATTATTTACAGATTTTAAATAAAGAAAGAGTTTTGCTAACAAGTGTTCTGAGAGTATTTCCCTAAAAAAAAGTGTTCTAAGAGTTTTATTTAAGAAACTATGAATAGAAATGTTCTCTTGAAAATATAAGTCAAATATATGAAAAAGTATTAATCACATATATTTCTAAGTAAAAATAACTATTATTGATTGCTTAAACAATGCCCTAAGATCATTTGTTAGTATTTCCCATAAAGAAATTACTCTAACCGTTTTAAAATACATGTCGCAATTTTACAATGTGTCGCATAACTTGCTTTGACCATATTTTTTAACTAATATATAAATACAAATGTTAGGATGTAAGATATTGTTTGATTTATCTCAATGAATATTTTCAAAATATCAATTTTTTAGGGTTAATAGTGCTTTACCCCTTGTAATATAGGTTATTTCCGGTTTTCCCTGTATTTTTTTTTATTTACCCCCTGTAAATTTTTTTTGTTTTGGAATACTCCCTAATAGGTCATTCAAAAACGAAAATTTTTGCAAAAAAAAAGTTGGTTTTTAAATGATCTATGTACTCCAAAATAATTTTTTTTACAATGGGGTAAGTAAAAAAAAAAATTTACATGGGAAAAACCAGAAATGACCTATATTACAGGGGTAAAGCACCATTAACCCAATTAACATAAGGGGTAAAGTAAGAAAAGAAAACTATTTTATTTTGACAAAGTTAAAAAACATTAATAAAATATGTTGACCCTTTTCAATCAATTTCCTATGATCTTAATTTAATTTTTATACTTTGAATACTTTGAATTATAAAAATAAAAATAAAATACAAAAGTGCATTATTAGTTTATTACGAGACCAAAGGATTACTACATAAGACTCAAAGTTAAAGTTTGTTGCACATGAAGTTTAGCAGCCGAGTAAGTAAAATCTAGTCAACAATTTGCTATATTTTAGAATTGAATTAAATTCTTCCGTGAGCATAGCTTAGTTGGTAAGACAATGCATTATTATATACAGGGGCGGGGTACAAACTTCAGACACGCCACTTATTCACATAAGTGAATTCTAGCCACTAGGCTTCCTGACAAAAAAAAAGAAGAAATGAATCAAATTGTTTGACGGTAAAATTAGAGTTTAAAATCAAAATTGAATACTACATTGAATGATAAACATGTGATTAGGTTTGGTTGGTTGTTGACCACTTTTGTCAGTTATTGATTTTGTCACGATTTACATGCTGTTTAATTTCAGAGACTTTTTAATACATAACAATTAACAACCAACCCCATTCATTCATTTCTCCATTTTCATTCTCTGTCATTCCCTTCTGTTTCATTCTCTCTCTCTCTCTCTCTCTCTCTCTGCTTAGTCTCTGGTTAGTCAATTTCATCACTTTCTTATGTTGCAAAATTTTGTTCTTTGTTCTATTTTATCTTTGTTATTGATGGTTTTTATTCTCTTGTTCATTTAGTTTACTTATTGAGTTTAATTTATTTCTTGGGGTTTCGGTTTATACAATGAAATGTTTGTGGATGATTTTTGTTTTGCGTTAACCGGGTATCTCTGCGTGCAAATGCAGAGACTAATCCTTTGTGTCAGATAAGACCTCAAGATATGATTGTTTGCTTACAGACTTATAGTATATTAATTTGTGCTTTTGATTGATTGATTGATGTAATGGACTGATGGTAGTTTATCATATGCAAGTTATGCTTATGCTTATGCTTTTTTTTTTCTGAAGAATTTTATGTTACCCTTTTTCCTTTTTGCTTTCCCTATTACAATTTATCAATAATATTTTTTAATTTTATATTTTTATGTATGATTATGGCTTGTTATTTCTTCTTCTGGGAAATATATCTATGTATTTGGATATATTCTTTATTGTGTTGTATTTTGGTATGATTGTTTTAATGAAAAGCAATTGACTAAGCTTCTCTTGTATGCTGAAATCAGTTATTTTTTGCCTTTTCTGATACCAAATGAAGGTTAGTGGTAATTGATTATGTTAGTGCTAAGATTTTTTAATGGTATTTTATGAAGTTGTTTGATTAGATAATTTAAGATAACTTTGATAAATTTCTTTGTCAATCTTTCTTGAAGCGTCAATGAGTGTGCATAGTGATGAGATAACTCGAAATTCTTGTGTATCTTTTGCTGCTTCCTCTGGGTGTTCTGTTTTTCCCTCTTTTAGCCAAATAAAATATTTTTTCAGTGACGTAACGAACTATAATTGACTAATCCTCTTGGGCTATTAATGTTTTATGGTTAGCTAGGCTCTTTCTTTACAGTTCCTGATTAATTTTAACTTGCATTTGGTCGGGAATGTTTTTACCTCCTTTTTTTTGTACCTTTCGGTCCATTCCTTGCTTCAATTGTGATGTAGAGTTATGAAGCACTGACACAGACACAGATGCCAGACACGACATTGACGATGACACAATATTTTTAAGAAAATAGAAGTGATTCAATGTAGCTGAATGTGTCAGTGTCGTGTCAGATACTGACACATGTTGGACAGAGGACGCATGCTTCCAATCTGAAGTGTCGGTGCTACATGAGCAGAAAGGGATGACCATATAATTGAAATGACGCTGTGATCTCGCTTCGTAAATCATGTCTAACGACTATCATGAAATTTTGATGATCCCTGATAAACTTGTTAAATTTGAAATGCTGAAAAGTTAAATCAAGTGCTAGAATTAATTGGTGTTCGATGGTTCTAAAACAGTAGACTTAGTATATAATCATAATAGCAAATCGTAGCCTCTTGTGCTCTCGTAAATGATTATTAATGGTGATGAACTGATGTTTGTTGTAAGATCTCTTTTTTATAGTCTTTGGTGATGTTCTATGTGGTTCTTAGATAGCGCAGGAACAATGCCTGATAAAATCACAGCAGAAAACCTCCTTCACAACCTTGTCGACACATTATCGGACAAGCCAAAAAAGGTATCCTTCTTTGAGGAAGACAAATCAAAGTCAGTGAGCTCCGAGATCAACAGACTGTTCGGACGCGAGAAACCTGTACACCATCTTTTAGGAGGTGGAAAATGTACGGTATTTATACTCAATTTATTTTAATATAAGATGTATATTATTTACGTCAACTAAGAATTTTAATTCACTTTCTTTTTTTCATATTTTTTGGCTTTAAATACTATAGCTGCGGATGTTTTGCTATGGAGGAACAAGAAGATTTCTGCTAGTTTTTTAACTGGTGCAACAATTGTATGGGTGCTATTTGAATGGCTCAATTATAATTTTATTTCTCTTGTGTGCTTTGTCGTGGTTCTTGGTCTGCTTGCTCAGTTTCTATGGTCAAATGCTTCTGGCTTTCTTAACAGGTGATTTGAGATATTTTACATATTTTCATTTTCTCTTCTTGCTTTAATTTCTGTGAATATGTTTCACAACTATACAACGTTAATTGATTATTATGTGTGATATATGTTGACAGTACACCATCTCAAGTACCTCGTGTTGTTCTCCCAGAAGAGTTATTTGTGAACATTGCAACTGTAATTGGAAATGAGGTTAACCGTGGGCTGAGGTTTCTTCAAGATGTTTCTTGTGAAGGAAACTTGAAGACATTTCTCATTGTATGTTTGTACTTATTTTCATTAATTTACTTAGATATAGCCATTTATCATCCAGAGTTAACCTTTATCAAACACGTGCATTGTCCTCCGTACTTGCTTTTTAATCAATTCCTTTTCTTTTGAAGTTTTCAACATAATCTTTAAATTGTTTGACATGTTATTGATATTGTCATGGAGAATACTTTTTTGACCTTTTCTTAGTTGATGATATGGTAGGCTCAATATTCACTTAATGTGCACAGTATTTTGTAGTAGGTATGTTGTATGACTACATCATAACATAATACTGCATAGGTTGTCACCATATTTATTCTGCTGACATTCATCACAGAATCATCTTTGCGATATAGAAGTTACTTAAGGGTCAATTGGAATTGCTTCATCGAAACCCAGCTAGCCCATCTCTCAATATCCTTGTCCCTTTTCCTCATTTTAAAGCATAAAAGAAGTTGAAGCCATGGTGTATGTAAATGGAGTAATGTGAATATGAGATGTTCTTATAACACATTAGTAAAGTGTGCATCCAGGTTATTTACTAAGGGATTTAATTTATATACATCGTCGGTGTATTTTTTTTTTACACTGTCAATCAATTATAATCTTCAGATCATTAAAAAATTTGATTTCAATCAGAATTGTTTCTAAATCACACATATAATTGGTTGTGATTTATTGACAGTGTCAAACGTTTTACACTGAGGATGTATCAAAATTAAACTCATTTAGTGAGACATGTGAAATTTCTCCCAATTATAAATAGAATGCTGAAAAGAATGTCACTAAATTCTTGAATTTGTCGGTACTTTCAAATAAACTAAATCTCACGCACCAGCTGGGCTGGCCCAACATATGTGGAGGCATAGAGCCAACTCCGGTGTGTTGACCTCTGTTCGGATGAGGTCTGCTAACACACTAGGTCCTGCTATAATATTAAGTGTCAAGGTTATTATGTTAATCTGTCAAAAATGATATGTTTTGTGGTTGAGCCTCATTTTTTCACTGTTATGGCTAGAGATATGAACATTATTGTGCAAAGTGTCAAGGACACTCAAGGTTATAGCTTAATTTCAGATATTGATGTACCTTAGAAAATATTTATTTCTATAGTGACAAAGAAATGTTGTATGTATCTGTCTTTGGAATTTGTGATCAATTGTTGAAAGTTGAAACACTCTCCAGGTTGTCGTAAGTTTGTGGGCTGGTTCAGTGATCGGGAGTTGGTGCAATTTTTTGACTGTCATCTATATTGGTGAGTCCAGCTTTCTTTTCATCTTTTGATGGATCTTTACTGTTTTATTAAATATGATATGATGACCCCAAATATTTGCACATGTAATTAAGAGGGAGCAACTTTACCCACCTCCACATTTCTTAAAAAGACATGATTTTGGAAGTACACATCTAGACGGTGCAAAACTTTTTTTTTCTTCTTCAAATGTGGACTTCTGAAGTTCTTTGGCAAGTGGGAAGATTTTCTCCCTATTAAGGTTGCTTCCCCATACCTAGCACTAGCAGTATATGGCTCTAGTTCGTGAAATGGTCTTTCCCCCCCGAGGGTTATGGACTTGTGGTCGTATATACTTGAGCTTACCTAGAGCCCCCAAAAGGGAGCCACGAGCACTGGTCTGCAAGTTTGAAAAATATAGGGCCAGCTTTCTTATGCCAGTTTTTCAATCTGTGTCCTTTTTATTACCAGATCAAAATAATGAAGTCAACAATATAGTTGACTGAATTAGCTTAGAGTACAAGTAACCTTTAATAAGCTTAGCTTAGTGTAGTTTACATTTGATCTGCTACTTGCTATCTCATAGTTACATTCTGAGTACCGGAGCTCGTATGAGAGTTGGTTTAACTGCACTACACTAAGCTAAGCTTATTAAAGGGTACTCTAAGCTAATTCAGTCAACTATATTGTTGACTTCATTATTCTGATCTGGTAATACTCTTAAAATATTTGTAGATTAAATACTATGAAAACAGGAAGCAAATTGAAAACAAGGTGACTGTTTTGTAATTAAAAGTGAAAATAGAAATGTTTCCTCAAAGTAAAGAGACCCATATTTTTATACTTTAGCTAGCCCTATGAAATCTTTTCTCCTGAAAATATGTTGAGCTATAGCTAAGATGCAGAGATGAAGGTTTTTTTTCTTTTTAAACATTAACATGACGCCTATTCACAAAAACACGCCTGGTTAAGTTCTTTCTGATGATAGTCATGTCAAAAGCTGAATCCTATTTCTAAATTATGAACAAATGCTGGTCAATGTTATGTATATTCAACATTGTTGTTTTTCCTCTTCCGGTTGATTATTCATGCTATACATACTAAAACAAATATTTTGTCGAAAGGTATTGTTGCTGCACATACACTTCCAGTTCTCTATGAAAGGTACGAGGATGAAGTTGACAACTTTGTGCTCAAGGTCTTTGGTCAGATACAAAATAACTATAGAAAGCTGGATGCTGGTGTGCTCAAAGGAAAACTCAAAGTAAAGAAGCATGATTAGATTTATCCTTATGTAAATTATTGGATTGGATGAAGGGAATAAGTAGGGGGATGAAAAATATTGATCTCTCCTATGAATGGTATTTGACTGAAAGTACTTGCTTGTGTAAATGATATTTCATGCAGACAATCTGTGAATTTTATATCTCTCTTTTTTTTTTGGACAAAATCTGTGAATTTTTTCTGTAGAGATTGATTCAAATTCATCTATCATCTTCATTTTTGAGTTCAATAACTATGCATTGATAGTAAATTTTCATTTGAAAAAGGCGTTCAATCATTGTATTTTGTCGTAGTATTTATATGGTGAGATATAATTGAATGTCTGTAAAGTTGTTTTACATTGCTGGAATATAGAAATCAAATTCTATATAATGGACGTTCACCCTTTCTGTTATCCACAATTCTTTTGCTGTTCTTGTATCACTTGCAAACGAATTCATAATGTTTTACATTATTTGCTGCACTCTGAACATTCAACCACTGCCTCCAAAGAACCAAACACCATAACCTCAACGTCGTTGACTATTCATTTCCGTCTTCCATGCTCTCATCACCGGATCTTGCTTCCATGACTTTGAAGTGGGAAAGACAAGTGCCTTTGAGCCAGTCCTGTTCGCTCGATCACTTGTGTGTGTTAGGTCATGACAAATGTCTGCTCTTTAGTTTAATTTTTTTGAAAAGAATTTGATGTTATCAGGAGCTATTCATCAGATAAACTTTTGGCCTTCAAACAGACTCTTGGCGTCGAGCCACCCACTGTCGTCGACCTTCCACCTGCCATCACATGTGCATCACCCTCAATCTACAATTTCTTGCTTTCTTTGTTCTTCCATGTAAAATATTCTTTCATAAATAATGGAAATGGTGTGTGTGTGTGTTTGGATCTTGGTTCTACAATTCATTTAAAACATACAATTAGACACGAGGAGTGCTAGGGACAACGCTCATTTCATTTACTGATGCCACATATCTCCACAAACCACCTCTTTTCGTTGTTCAACAATCTCTCACTCCACTGCAAAAAAAGGAATATTTGACCAAAAATATGTTCTCTCGCAAAGCACAAACCATTGAAACCACCCGTGACCAACATCTTTATTCCTCATCCCCACACTAGTCTCAATCCAGGAACCCCACCATACCAGAAAGCCTCAAACTTACTGTAGTCTCGGTCTACTTATAACTTAAAAATATTTGTGGGATTATGTTAGGCTAAATCACAATTTTTAAGATGAAAAGAATGTAATTGCATGTGAATGTTTGTGTGTCTAATTGACCGAATTGGTAATATATATCTTCCTATGTGTTGACTACAATTGATAACGTTAATCAATATTGTCAATTATAATATTAATACTAATAAAAGCTAATTAATACTGGTGGACTAATTGATTTTTAACACTCACCCTTAAGTTAAAACTTACTATACTTTAATCTTGTTAGAACAAAACATCACGATCTTTGACGAGAAGAGAAGACACAATTAGTGATTCATTTATGGGAAAAGAGTCACCACCGAATTGATCGTCATCGGTGGGAAGAAAAGTCACCACTAATATGATATATATGTGAGAAGAGTCACCGCCGAACTGATCGTCGTCGTAGGAAGAAAATTCACCTCTAATATGATCCATATGTGGGAAAAGTCACAACCTGAATAAGTGTTTGTGGGATTAGAAGTCAGGATTGATCATCATCGTTGGGAAGAAAATTCACCTCCAATATGATCCATATGTGAGAAGAGTCACCACCGAAACAAGTGTCGGTGGGAATAGAAGTCACCATAACAGAATCTAGGTATTCATGCATCAAAACCAAACAACATGACTAGATTCGAAACTAGTGTGTTGCGGCAATGCTTGAGAGGCCGATGTTTGCGTGAGATCACTGTCGATAGTTATCTCCTTGTGGTTTAGGGCGGATCGAAACAAGCTCGAGATATCATGTTAACAATACAAGTACAAAAGAGAGAATAACAAAGAGACTAACAAAGATGGCTAGGGGTTCATAGAATACCAATAGCATAATATTACAAAAGGTTACAAGTTAATGGTTGAGATTTGGTGTAAGTCACGAGACTTACACCTGGTGTCAACGGATCCTAACTCATATATATATAGACACACACACACACACATACATATAATAAAACCTAATTGACTATTAACTTAGAAATATAAAGGACCAATGGCTTAAGCTCAATAATCTATTATCTAACACCTACCCTCAAACTCATGATGCATCAATAAGAAGCATTATGAGTTTGTCAAACAAAATACGAAAAACATACTAAATAATATAAAGTTCTTAACAGACGATAGTTCTCTTTCTAATATTGGAAGATAAGGTTTTGAAGGTCTTAAAAGAAATAATAATAGTGATTGGTTGTTAGGTCTCTTTGGTTTTTATGGTATTACTTTTGACTTGGCAGTAGAATTGTATGTCGTTTTATATGACCTTAGTGTTACCTATGATGATGAGCACATAAACATTATTTTTGAATCTGATTCTAGGGTGACTCTTGATTTAATTATGTCGAATGTCCAACCTCATCATCCTTTTGCTTCTTTGATTAGTCAGATTGTCCAGCTCCATAGTCGAGATTGAATTGTTAATTTTCATTATACTCTCTATCAAGGCAATGAGTGTACAAATTGACTTGCTAAACACGATGCTTCTTCTTCGGATGCTTTGATCGTCTTGAATTTTTTGCCTCCTCAACTACATCACTCCCTTTTTGATTATGTTCTTGGAGTTACTCACATAAGATTGTAGTTTTTGTTATTTTTTTGTCCTTTCTTCTTGATAAAAAAAATGGAAAGTTGATTTGTTTTCGTATGTTTTTTGTTTTTACATAAAGTTTAGGTGATTTGAGCTCTAGAGGCTCACTAGGGTTAGGGCATGTCTCAAGGCTCAAAACACACTTACAATAGTATTTATAGATCATTCATTAATGAGGGCTGATCAAACCAACCGCAGGAGTTGAACTCACGACCTTATGAATGACTCAACTCCTTACTAATTAAGTCAACCTTCATTAACATTTGTTTCATGTGTTGCTATAGATGGTCTTGTACTTAATTTTTTTCTTAGATTTTGGATACATGGCTAAACTTAACTTCTTTCTGAATTTATTTATGCTTTTTTTTTTATTTTATAATTTTTTTAAAGAATTTTATAACGATTTATTTTAATTATTGATCCAGTTGGTTCAGGGGCAACTAGTGGTGTATATCTTCAAACTTCTTGTTCCCATATACTTTAGTTGGACCTGGGCTAAAATTTTGACTTGATGTTTAGCACAAATTAAGAGTATTTTCGTTATTGATGTTTCTTATGCTTTGCTAGGCAACGATTTTCTTCTTGGCACTCTGGTTTCGTTATGACCTTTCTGTAACTTTAGTATAAAACCTTTTCATGGTTTTGTTATTGTGGTATATCAGTTAGGTGTTAATGTTAAGTTTCCACTTTGCCATCTAATGGCCTTGAGTTCTCATCACCAAAACAACATTTGCAGTTAAAAGTGCAAGTGTGTATAGTAGTAACTATCTGTAGTATTTTTTTAGAAGATATTCATTATCTTCTAAAGTATGACAAAGAAAATTGTAAATGAAAATAGTTTGTTTTTCTAAAATACTACTATAACTTCAAAAAAAAAAAAAACTCATTTTAAATCCGGATTAGGCCTCAATATAGGATCGGTCATAAGCCGATGACGAACAAAACAATCACCTAAATAATTCAACCTGTTGATTATTTATTATTTGGTTTTTGCATGATACACATGTATTAAACTAATTGATCTTTTACAATTTATTCATATACTAAATAAAACAAAAAACAAAAGTATATTCCTTAAAAAAAAAGTATATAAAAATTACAAAGGATTCCCTTCAAAAGAAAAATTACAATGGATTAATCAAAAAAATTACACTTGTTGAAACAACAAATCATTTTACAGATCTTAGCTTTGATATTCAAACTACACTCTGCATCCATAAGATCCTTGACACACCCGATGATCTTGAAGAACAACTTCAATCAAACATGGAGGTTTTATGTACCACCACATGACATGTCTGCCTTTTCACATTGTATTTTGCTAAACTTTCAACTTGCCTTTTCACCAATTAGGAAGAGCAATTCTATGTAGATTTCTAAACTCTCGGTATGTGGTTGAACAACATATGAAGAGTACTTGTGACATAATTAATCAAGGAAATTACACTCATTGGATCCATTAATCGGTGTCGGAGACGACAAAGATATATAGGTCACTATATGTCCAACAGATGCACCCATGCGGGATCGATTTGATGCCTGGCTAATCGACTCAATCATAGAGATCGCAAACCAGCAGGAGATCAATAGGACACAAAGACAAGGAAATCCAGATATAATACCAGGTAAAAAGTGGGTTGCGAGGATGAGATACGAAGTTAAATTGCAGAGGATTTTAGGTTAGATGAAACTTGAAGAATTTAGGTTGTGGAAGTTTGCTAAAAATATAATAAGAGCAGCGGCGGCTAATGAAAGGGTAGGAGTTTGTAACCCTAGATGAAAAAGAGAGAGTATATATAAGAGTGGGAGTGAGTGAGGTTTGTGAAAATAGGGTTTGTGAAAATAGGATACTGAACTGAACGAGTAAGCAGCTCATAAGGCTCTATTCTAGGTTTTTTTTTAATCTTATTTTTATTTTTATAAACAACTATACCATTGACCCGTGTAAATACCAGGTCATACCAACTAAACAAATACGAATAAATAATATTGAACATTAGAATTGTAGTGTAATAAGTCATATGATAAAAATGTATTATTATTATTTTTTTTAGGTAAAGATAAAAATGTATTATATTAGTCATATCATAGTGACGTTAATAAAGTTCGAAAACCGTACATATTACATTAATTATCACATTACAAAAGACTACTTTTCTATAAACGACATTTGAAGTCACATCAGTATCATCACCATCTTCATCATTATTTTCAACCCATCTAGACTTTTGACCCGTGCCGTTAAAAACACATAAAAGAACTTAAAAGCGTCTTTTGTATACCTTTGAGTGGCATTATTTTGAAAGAACCTTTGAGTGGCATTTAAAAACTATATTTTAATATGCTTAATATTTCTAAACAAATTTTATAAATTTTTTTAAAAACTCGGTATCTGGTTCATGAGTCGACTAATCTAAGAGGTCGAGTTACGTTCCACTTGAATTTTTTTTTTGAAGTTCATAAGTTATATAGAGGACTTATATCTGCATACCTTCAATTTTAATACACTTATATGTAGTATTGTTTCATTGTAGATATAAA
>Ga0315914_1002151_pt1 | contig 30183 bp, 11 predicted proteins | sample MpolenodulesMG_FD_203920 | JGI IMG/M metagenome (GOLD analysis project Ga0315914, IMG submission 203920) | Medicago polymorpha root nodule microbial communities from Los Angeles, California, United States - elongated nodules | ecosystem: Host-associated > Plants > Roots > Nodule | place: USA...
GTGTAGGACATCAAAAACATCCATGGACTGTCAAAATCTAACATTTAAATGAACTCGCGCACCGTGCACGACTTTAGAAGCTTGTGCACGCTAGAGGGGGACCTCCTCTTATATAGCACCTTTCAAAAAATAAAATAAAAAAATGTTATAGGAATAAATAGTGGCCATAGGGGGTGAGTTACCTCACTTTATCGAGTTAATGGATTAAAGAAGGTCAAAAAAATCTTAAAGTCTAAGATTTGAATCATGACAAGGTTAACATACTAAAATTTGCCATTTAAAAAAAAAAATAGAGAACTACAAATGTTTATATGTGTTTGTCAAAAAAAATGTCTATATGTGCTACATCCAGTGGCGGATCTCTTTGGGGGTAGGCAGGTGTCATGACATCCCACAAATTTTCTTTATATACTATATTAGGTGTATCATAACAACCAGAATTCAGATGTTGCAGTGGAAAGGGGGTACCGTAAGTTGCTCTAGGTTGTTGGTTCAACACTTATGGGTTTTCTTTTTACATATTTAATCTTCTACTTTTGCATATTGTATTTAAAAAAAATGCTTTTGAAAGGATTCAAACCCACATCCTCTTGCTCCTTTAAATACTTTCTATACCATTTCACCGGTTATTAATTATTGATGATACTTGAAACCATTCAATATATATTCCATAAAAGTTTGGCACCCCAACAAATTAACTCAAGATCCGCCACTGGCTACATCCTCGATGTCTATTGTCGCGGGTTGAATATCATGGACCTTTCGGTTGTGCATTTTCGACGGATGATTGCATGAAAGAACTACCTTCTTGAAATAACCCATTAAATGATTGAAAAAAGCCTCTATTAACTTCACCATCTTGATATCACATAGAAAGTCTTCTTTAAGTGTGCCCCACAGTGCATTTAAAAATTGACTGAAAAATTAAAATTATGTGTTGCCGTGAAGTTATTATGTGGTTGTGTTGGTTGTGTTTGTGATTGGAACCCAAAGTTTAAATGTTCCTGGGGTTCATTGGGATGACAATTGGACCCAAATACAATGGGCGCTCACAAAATAAAACTCATGATAGGCGAGTAAATACCCACATTGTTGGGTCTGGGTTTAAGTAATTATTCACAAATTTAAATTTGAACGGATATGGACGCGGGTACGAACACTCTAGTATCCAACCCACCCCGTAGCCTGCCCGCTATATAAACAATAACTATAACTTTATACAGTATTAAAATTAGTTAATTAATCATAAGTCTTTCATATTTATTGTAATATGCACTTTTTTTTAGTGAATTTGTAATATGCACTTGTTTTTATACTTTAGATTGTAATATGCATTTGTTTTTTAAGTCGATTCATATCGATAAAAACATATTTAACCTAGGTTCATATATATTATAATATTTTATTTTATAAATCTCAATTTAATAAATTTTACATTATTTTATTGTGTCGGACAACTTATAATACAATAGTTGTTTTGTGACTATTAATTTGTCATGTGTTCTTCTTGTCCTATCATTGAAATCAAAACGTCTGAAAAGTATAAATGAAAGTGTGAGAGAAATAATAAGAGTAAAAATGAAATAAAAATAATATTATAGGCTTTAAAAGAAACAAAATATATTAAACTTAACTATTAATAGCAGTGACAAAAATCATTCAAGCATCTCGCAAGGGAAAGTTTTATGCACATAGTCCTTGGACAATCAAAGTCTGAGCTGCATCTTTTCTTCAAATAGAATTCTGAGTTCCAACTATGCGAGTTCCAAGTCTCAGCTACTGTAATGTGAAACAAGTATAGTAAAATGTTATTATAAGATGATGAAATATTGTTATAAGATAAATAAGAAAATTTGAAAAGGATGATAAAGTGGAATTACCAATATTGGTTACAACAAGAAATAGTGAAAGAAAGATGGCCATAGTATAAACAAACTTCAAAGTTTCACCCATATTTTTCCTCCTTTGAATATAATAGAATCAAATAGTTTGTTTGACGTATTTATAATGTAAAAGACATCATACTCTGCTTACTTCAATTTAAAAAATTATCATTACAAGAAACCATTTGTAAAACAAAAAAATATTATTATATATTATTGTCCTTTTGTCTCACTCAAGTGGTCAGTTGAAATTATCACGTACAAATCTGGTTGGTAATAAGAGGTAATCCATTTATTTTATAAACCTTTCATTAGTATTTGTATTTCTTTATTAGCCTTAATGATAAACAAGAGAAAAATACCGATAGAGGCGTCTTTGGAATTTTATGAAAGTTGGCTGATCATTTCAATGTATTTTTATATAGGTATAACAAAAAAAAAAAAAACCGCTAGAATTATGATTTCAAAGTTAAGGTTTTCGTTGTTTTGAGTTTTGAGTTTTTTTGTCGGAAAATTCTAATTTTATGTGGGAGGCCTTATACTAATGTCCTATACATGCCTGTAAAAATGCATTAAAAAATTAGACATCTATGTCCCTTTCTATACTTTATGTCTACAAGGAAAAAATGGTCTTTTTTTTTAGCCCATCAATATTGAGGGAAAAAAAATCACCACATCATCAAAAAAATCTATATATATGTGGCAGCAACAATGTGACAAGATTCCTTTCCGTGTTAGCACCTAATGTGCGATTGGGCTGTCGGAGGATCAAAATGGAAATAATCCCGAAGTACAAAGTGGAATCTGTGTTTTTTTATTTTTATTGAGGCTATCTCCAGACTTTGTGTATTAATGGAGCTATTTCAACAATTAACCCTAAAAACAAAATAGAAAATACAAAACATGGGGGCATAAACTAAACTTGTGATAGTAAAAAATAATTACAAAGGAGATTCCTACCTCTATAAATATTCTCAAAAATAAATGGCGGGATTAGATTCCATCAGACAAATTCTAGGTTTGAAATACCAAAATTCTCCTACAGATTTGCATAAGTATTTTCTACCCTAAAAATATGAAAATATAATAATCACATTTCAGCGGTGAGCTCTATGCAGTTTAAGCATAATTTCTTAATGTCCAAGGGATGAGTATGTTGTATTTGAAAGCAGCAACTACTAAAGGAGAATCACATTTTTACAAAAAATTATATCTCATTCTTTGAAGAAGAAGAAAATTATCACCCATGATCCCCACATAAAATGCATTACGTTTTATATATATATATATCACTTCTGTCTCTCCCTCTTTGGCTTTTCCGTAACTCCTCAACCAAATAATCCCCCGTCCAGCGCAACTCAAGACAAGTAGACAGTTGGGAAAGCCTCAAAATGATCATGCATTGTACGCGTATATATCTTGAAAAACAGCATCGTCAAAAAATCCCTAAAACCCTACACAGACGATATGGGAATTTTCATCTTTTCTTAATAACTACCCAAAACGTTATTAAAGTTATTAAAGAAAACAAATAAAAACAAAACCAATTAGCTGGAGCTTCTTGCCTAAGTTTCTCTCGTTGTGTGGCTTCTTTGAGAAGCTTACGATGACTTGTCAGATACTATGAACATACATGAAACTATTTCACATTTCACAATTATTCTCAATGAAAGGTTAGGCTATGATCTCGTTTCTTTTCTTCGTACCCGTTATACTTCAATACTAAACCAATTGCTACGTTCCGAATCATATATTATGTGGGTCATACTAACACTATCTAGGAAAAAAGAAATTGTCTAGCACAACTCAATTGGTAACCGCCGACTAATTGCACCCACAATATTATGCAAGAGTCGAGGTTCGAAGACTTCTCATTTCTTTACATTTAGAATGTGTGAGCCTCGGTCATTAAGCCACTTGACAACAAAAAAATGTTTTAAAAAAAAGTTACATTTTTAGACTTTCAAAGAGTTGACCACACAACTTTCAAGATATTATAAGTACATTAATTCTTTCACAAATGCTCTAAAAAATATCCTAAAGACATTTCTTAGCATTTTTCATATTATATATATATTTCTTCAAATTGAACCGACAAAAATGCTATGTCTTGTAACAGTGGTGAAAACGTTCAAATACTTTTGCGGCAAGTATCATACACTAGATTAATCAACTTCCACTAGAAGAATATATGTAATTTGCTACGGCCAATTTTGCAGCTAACTCGTAGCTAATTTGTAGCAAAATAATTTAGCTTGAGATTTGCCACGTAATAATTATTGTATCAACTCAAGCCCCTTTACTTTTTTTTCTTTTTAAATAAAGCGCTAGTAACCCTAATCCTATAGACTCGGGCTCTTCTGCTATCAATGAAATCGAAAGAAACAAAAAAAAAACTAGTGTATTTTGTATAGATCGAGAGTTGTAGCTGGATTCTTTACTCATGACATACTCGGAAGAATTGCGGGAAATCGTTCGATAAGACTTCTCACTACTATTTGAAAATGGTAGCATTGATTGAGAGACAAGTTTTCTAGGGAGTTAATTCCTAGTAAATTCGCAGTTGGTAGAAAAAAATTCCTAGCAAAAATTTAGTTAATCCATAGTGAACTAGCATTCAATATGCATTTTCCGTAGCAGTATAGTTATGATTTATCATTGCAATTTCCCACCAAATCTACAACAACATTACTTACACTTGTCCTAGCAATTTCGTAGCAAATCTACAGCTAAAATTAAAAAATTAGAATTTTAAATAGATCTTAGTAAATTGGAAGTAATTACATTTTTTTTTTCAAATCAATTAATAAGCACTACCAATCAATTAATAAGCAACTTTAGTTGAATACACCACAAGAATAATATTGCATAACAAACTAATAATTCAATATGCGGTTATACAAAGAGCAATACAAAATCAATAAATTCGTAAAACAACAATTATGTAGGAAAATTCGTAAAATAATAAATTCAGGGTGCACCTGTTGGTTTTGATTGCCAAATGAACAACATGCAAAAGCAATACAAAATCACTATCCCACATGGACCTTAGTGTTTTTTAGTAGAACATGTTCTTGTACTTTCTCCGTCTTCGCTGCTGGTGCAACACGACATCTGTTTGGTGGTTTACAAATCAGTTGAGCAACAAGGCACAAAGACAAAACTTAACAAAAAAGAAAGGCATCATCAATCTCTAAGAGTCCATATTAGAATCGAACACCCCCATAATTATTTCTAATCAAGTATATTCCTAATCAATTGAGAGAAATGTCAAGTTACCTTGTGATTTCCAGATAATTGATGGGGAATACGTTATAAGAGGGTTCATCATTTGACTCCAACCGTTTAGTGGTTTTGTTCTTCTCTCCTATAAACTTATGTGCAACCCTTGTCAGTAGATGTAGATCAACATCGTTCCATCTGAAATTGTTATCAGCTTCGACATGTCATATAAAACTCTTCAAAACACTCCTTTATGAACACACTGGATGGAACAAAAAATAAATTTCACATAATGTCACATACTAAACAAATTTAAGTATAAGAGATACTAACTAGTTACTAAATTATTACAATTCTAACACACACAGTACAAAAAGATAATGCATTACTCTAAGTTATATACATGTTAATTCAAACCCCACCATTGCACAACACATCACTACCACTATGTAATCAGCTACTACACATCAAATTGCAAACTAGTATAGACATTTGTGCTTAGCAATGTAGCATCCATCTCAATCCTCAAGAACATGTGGTGCTGACAAAATGTGGAGAACATGATTCTGACGCGATCGTCGTGTAAGAGCATTATCACGTTGGGTTTAACACCTGCGTGACTTAAGTCACGTGGGAGGTATTTTGGGAAGTTCATTTGGGAGTGAGCAATTTATATTGTGAAAAGAGCAATTTTCTATATTTTATCACATCAACTACCTCACCAACCTTTGGATTCGGCCCAGAGTAAATTATGTCCTTTTGCGCCATCTAAATAGTCCACACCTTTGAGCCACATACCAAGAGCAAACTTATTACTTTCTTTTGGTACATGTGGTTAAAACAACAACTTTTCAACAAAACAAAAGTATCCCTCGTTGTAACACCTTAAACCCTTAAAGCGATAAATTACGCTAATAATATAAATTTAACAAGGATTTAGATGTTACATCTTCAATAAATCACCAAAGTTGCGTAAATAATTTTTTTTCTTTTTCAACATATATCACAACATAATAATAATAATAATAATAATAATAATAATAATATCTCATCGGGTGAATAAAACATCTCGACAGTCATCCATAATAAAATAAATCACCAAGTAGCCATGTCATCATACAACTCATATCATCATCAATACATAGTCTCAATATCTCCAACAAACATAAAACTAAACAGACAGACACCCCTAAATCAGAGCCCGACTCTAAAGACTCCAAAACAAAACGAGGTAGCTCCAAAGCTATCCTCAAGCAACTCACCAAGATAAGCAAACTAATCTTGCGCACCGTCTACCCATCCATATGAATAAGGTAGGAGGTCAACCAAACGACCACTGGGGGTTAGTTCGCAATTCACAATTAAACATAATCAACTGAAAAATAACGGCATAACTAAATTTCATTGAATAAACAACATTTAAGTAATTCGACATCATTAGCAATTCAACGAAAATACAAGCATATTGAATTACAAGTATAATCCCACACTTCACATATTCACCAAGTATATGAATCATCAAGTTCCACCAATTCAACTATTCATCAAGCACATAAGCAGACATGACGTATTTAATCAATCATCAAATGTATGTTATGCGCCTAGACACGACTCTATATGCATGTGGTACTGGTCACCTCAAGGTCGTCACCTTAGATACAAACGTATCATAAACACCGTCGTTGAATACAAAGTATTCTAATCACCTTCCTTGAATATAAATATCCTAATCACCTTCATTGGATGTAAACATCCTAAATCACCTTCATTGGATATAAATATCCTAAGACTTATGATGCATGAACATATAACACACTATGTATATGTTCAACAGCAAATTCACCGTCATTTTCACCTTCATTTTGCATACATGCATTCACCATCAATATCACCATCATTTGCATGTAATAATTCAACAACATAATTCATTATCAACATTCAACTCAAAAATCAACAAGTTCAAAATCACATTTAGCACCAAAGACGAACTATTATCCAAAACTTAACGTTCCACATATTAGACACCCAATCATCATCAATTCATTCACATTTCATCATATTAACATGAACTCAAAGCCTCCTACGAGTTATCCGACCATAAAACATTAGTTTGACAAAGTTTGTCTAAGTTTATGAAAACTAGCATTTTCCGACAAATTCTCCAAAACCAAAGTAAATAATTCAAATGTCTCAACCGAGTATACACACACATCACATATGAATGCAGTAACATATACATATACGTTTCATAGGCTAATTCTGGAAAATTCCGAATTTTACCTAAGTTCGTATCGTTTTATCATTTTTCAAGTTATTCGACAAAACAATCCAAAACATATTCAACACCTCAACCAAGCACACATACTACTCACGCATGATCACAATAGCATATGCATATAGGAATCATAGGCCAAGTCACATCAATCCCAAAATTCCCCAAAGTTCGTATCGTTTTGCCGTTTTTCAAAGAATCTAAGTTTTCAAAGCAAAACCAAGTTAAAGTTCATGATTCCCATCCAAAACAATTTTATAAATCATAACTATAGTAGACAACCCTAGTCCTACCCTTTTTCCTTGAGAAAACGAGTTTTCGAATTATGTGTTCTTGACATTTTTCACAAAGTATGATTCGATTTCACAAAATCAAGTTCAATCCAATTCATTTTATGTTTCCAAAGGTTTAAAAAGCTTAAATATAGTTAAGTATATCAAAAGAATCAGTTTGGAATGCTCCAGATCGACCACGAGTACCCGAAAACACCAAAAACATGGGTGCTGGACTGGACAACTCGCGATGGGCTCGCCATGAGCTCGCCAGGCGAGCTGCACCAAAACAGACAACCCTGTTCTTGGGTTTCCTCTCGGGAACCCTCAAATTTTCACCCCAAAATCCCATTTTTGATCCCCCTTGATCCCAAATTCGAACACAAAACTTACACACTAGTTTATAAACATCAAAAGGCATTCAAAACAACAACAAACATCGAATCATAACACCAATTCACCTCAAATTCACCACTATGTTCATTTTCACCAATTTTTTTATTCAAACTTCATAAACAACCACACCAATTCAAATCCCATCGACATACAACATAAACAAACATTAATGAAGGGAATTCAAACATGTTTCAACAACAATCAACCACCAATTCATGATTCACACTCAATTAATCAAAATTCATCAAAACAACTCAACAACAACAACAATCATGGAGTTTAAGCTCTTAACACAACAATTTCATAAAGTTCATCATACCCACAATTTCACATGAAATAGTAGAACGAATTTTATCATTCAAAACCACAAAAAGTCACAATTATCACAAAAGCACGTAAACCCATAATTGAAAACTAAGAGATTATAGCTTAATTAGTGAAAATAGATTCTCCCCCTTATCTCTAGTTCTTCAAGATTCCAAACCCTACCTTCAATTTAGCTCCTAGCCACCAAACCCAAGCTCTCTCCCTTAAGCTCCTCTTTTCTCCTCTAGATCCTCTCTCTCTCTCTCTCTCTCTCTCTCTCTCTCTCTCTCTCTCTCTCTCTCTCTCTCTCTCTCTCTCTCTCTCTCTCTCTCTCTCTCTCAAAATGTTTTTGTGAAATGAGTGAATGAAGGTAATGACCTAATTTTCTCACAATACTAGTGTTTATATAGTCACTACACAAATGGGCTTAATCTCTAGTTGTCTTAATGGACTCAATATTCTTACCAACTAATTCACCAAAGTTACTACACACTTAAACCGTCAAAATAATGAATAATTACCGTCTCTAAATAATTACCCAACTCACTAGTAACTTACTAAAAATAGTTATTCCCACAAAAAAAACTAAAAATAATCTTCCAAATAAAATGACTATTTTACCCTTGCTAACCAAATGACCAAAATACCATCGGGTTTAAAATGACTAAAATACCCTTATCAAGCTAAAATTCACTAATCCCGAATAAAATACACACAACGGCAATCAATCACACACAAGCACATATAAACACACATAATAAATAAATAAAATAATTCTAGCAAAAAAACGGGTTGTTACACCCGTCAATACCAAAGACATTTCTAGCCATTGGGAGACTATAACCCATATTGCAAAACACACAATCTACAACCATAATATGACTTATGAAAAGGACGAGACTAATGAGGAGCATGTTGAATCTGTGACTGATGATACGCCATGTTCTCAACATGAGGGGAGGGTATCACCAGACAGAGAACAAGTTATTCAAAGACACATGTGAATGTGCCAATTCTCAACCTATTCTAAGCCAGGTAGTGCATGATGCACAAGGTGGCCCTGAGAGTGGGCGGGAGGAGCCGCAGTGCAGGGCACCATTTTTTTAGGAACATCAAAATTATTATTTTCAGTTAGTAGTTTGTATTATATAGATATACATTTTTTTTAATTCTTTTTGATTAATTCTATTGAAAATATATTTTTAAATAACTTTGATTATAAATAAATCTTTTACAACAAAAAATACAAGAAGAAAAATATTAGAATAATTAAAAGGATAATAAAATTTTATTGTTTCGTCCAGGGCACCCAAAATCTTAGACCGGAAGCTAGGGCTGATGGGCAATGACAAAGTTGTTTCATAATTCATTCACTCCCTGCATTTCAAGGACTTAGAGGAAAAATCTTAAATCAAGAAGTACAAATAACAACTAACACCTCCTCTAGGGTTGCATTATCTCATAATTCTAAATGATTTCTATTTTCTTAACTTTTTCTTTAGTTTTGTTTTCCATCTTTTATTTTGTTATTTATTTCTTTTTTGCATTTTTCCTCTTGTTTTATTAATTTTTTAATATTTTTTCCTATAGGTAAGGTTTGGTCCTCCCATTTCTAGATTTATTCTTTTTTTTATTATTATTATTGTATTATATTATGAGTATGCATGCAGCTAATTCTTGTTTTATAAGGATGTCAACCTAATTGGAATGTCTATCAAACATCTTCGTACAACTTAGCTTAAAAAAATTCATATATGTTTTTTTTTGACAAAAAAAAAATCATAAATGTAAGAAGTTCATTTACTCAAAAAAATAAATAATACGAAATCCATTTCCTTAACAAAAAAATACGAGAAGTCCACGTGACAAAATAAAGGGGTGTAAGTTGTGTTAAATAAACGACGAATAACTGAGAAATTATTTATTTCTTTGATTTTTTTTAGGAATAGTAGTGTAATTTTTTATTTTTTTTTTAAGGGAGGAATAGTAGTGTAATTATTGGTTGGTGCATACATAGATGTATACATTTCTCTGATCATAGACGTATTTTTCCCGTGTGAAATCTGTTACATTCTGTGTCGGTTTGTATGTACGTGTCTGAAATTTTACATAGCTTTAAGAACACTCAAATTTGACACTGCAGCTGAACTTTCAACACACAAGACACATATACTCTCTCTAACTCTAAAGAGGTGAAATGTCCAACCAAGAAGAATCAGGTTGCCCCATCTCCACTCTTACCCACCACCCTTTTCTACTTTTTTCTTTTCTTAGTTACTAATTTGTGTTTTAATTCATTACAGTAGTTTTCTTTACTTAGTACCGATGTATTAATCTCTGATTCATATATAAAATATTATTTAACTCTCAAAGGAAACCTCAGTTACGGTTAAAATGTGAACTTTTATATTACGGACAACTGGGTCAGCCTAAAGTACTCCAAACTTCTAAAGCAAGGGTTTTGACCTAAAAATATTTCTATAGGAAAAACATCCAAACAAAGTTTATGCTATTATTAGTTATTTCACAAAATTTTTTGTTAGCTCAGTTGATAAAATCTGAAGAGCAGGTCCTCCATAATCACAAGACTTATATGATAAGTCTTGATCACACTCCTTTTATTTTTTTTTAAAAAAAAGGTCTTAAGCAGACACAAAAATGCAAAATGTAAAATTATTTTTTAAATAATTAAAAGTATAAAAATTTGAATTAATATTTTGTGCCTAATAGATTTATATTTGATATGAGCATACAACAGTCATTTATGTTCCATTGTTCGAATAGTGGCTATGGTACTATTTTTTGTTCATATTAAATTTTATTTTCAAATTTTTTAATTTATTTTTGTAATATTATTATTTTCTTGTTATTATTTTGCATTTGAAAATAATCTCATTTTAAAATTAAAAAAAATATTTAGAGACCTTTTTTCTCCTCTAAAAAAAGGTCCCTTAATACATGTTGGACCAACTTTGTATTTGAGTACAACTAATGTGACCACAATTATAATTATAATATTGTTGCGAAAGTTAACTGCTAAGTTGTTTACAGAAAACTTGTGAATAAGTTACCCACAACTAATTAAAATCTATTGTGTGTACTCCACTAACTCTTTTAAAATTTTATGTTCGACAGTTAATGAAATACATGTGGTTGATTTTATTTAATTATTATCCAGAATTTTTCAAAGGCAGCATAGGTCTTACCATTGCCAAAACCTAACATAAATTTGTATTGCACTTCTCAATTGTAATTGCAATTAAGGAGGGCCATTTATATATGTATACTTTCAATTTTTCTACAATCAACTATCACCTCATCTCTTTCTTTATCTTCTTTTTTTTATCACATCAGACGATCTCTTTATTTCCTTTCACACTCTATACATAAATTGAGTGTTTGAGTGTCTAAAAAATATTTTTGAGATTACATTAATTTAGAAATACTTTTTAAAAAAGATAATTTAGAAATACTTAGTAAACTCATTTATTCAATGATATAGAGTATAGACAAGCGTATATACGGGGACACAAAAACAAGCAAACTTGGCGTTCAAGCAGCCTTTTCCTTATATATCATATGTAGAGCCCACTTGAGTCCCACATTTCTTTTCTTTATCACTTACACCTCCTCCCTTTTCCTCATTCCTTCTCTTCTCTCTCTCTATACCTATCTCTCAACACCAAGTTATTACCTCTTTGCACTTCAATCATATAGAATAAGTGTTAGGATTTATTCCATTCTCTTCCTATAATAGGTGTGATTCAGGGAAACCCTTTTCCCTTTTTCTTTTATTTTTTCCTTTTTTATTTTGTTATATATTCTTTCTTTCTTGTTTTGTTTGGATTATTACTAATTTTGGAGCTGAATCTGTGATATTTCTTGTAGGGTGGTGTGGAAGAAATAAAGAGCTTTGTTTTTATGTTGATAGAATTGGAAAATCCCAGTTAAAGAGATCATGACATGGTGCAATGACTCAGATGATCAAGATAGGGGCATTGAACTAATAACATCTACTGTTATTCCTGGAACTAGCAATGAAAGTACTCTTGTTACAGATGATGACACAAAACCGACCGGAGTTCGAACCCTAACTTGCCCCTCATGTGGCCATAACATTGAATTCCAAGATCAGGTATTTTAATTTTAATAGTATTATTTATTACCCTTAGTGTTTGTGTTTTTTTAATTATATTTATTTTATTTGAAGAAATCGAACTCGATACTCTCTGGACTTTCAACGCTCACACACCTGGCGCACCAATCACTTACGCTGCAAACTTTATTTATTTTTTTTAACTTTATTGATTGTGTGTGAATGATTGAATAGGGTGGAATCAATGAACTACCGGGTTTACCGGCCGGAGTGAAGTTTGATCCGAATGATCAAGAGATACTTCAGCATTTGGAAGCAAAGGTTTTGTTTGATGTGCCCAAACTTCATCCTCTTATTGATGAGTTCATACCAACACTTGAAGGAGAGAACGGAATCTGTTATACACATCCAGAAAAGCTACCAGGTCTTAATTTTATTTTACTTTCTAACTTATTCTCTTGTTTGATGCATGTTTTGGATTTTGGAAATCCCGTTTTATGCATATACTACTAGGGGGAAAAAAATCAATTCATGATCAAAAATTGACATTTGTCTTAACTCTTTGATTACTAAAAAAAATTAAAGACAAATTAATATTAGAAGTACGATTTTTATGTTTTATCTAAAATTTAGTGGTTTTTTCTTTATAATGAAAAGTTGATTGTTAAAATTCTAGTTTTTTTATAACACTTTTTTGAAGGAAACGGATTCCCCTTGCATTCTCAGTGATAAAATTTGGTTTACCAAAAAATACAGCTTTTTTGCTGATTAAGAACTAAATTGATTGTTATTGTATATAATATATGCTCTTTTTTGGCGAAGACATTATAATATATAGTCTACACTAAATTGCTGATTTAAAATTATATATATAGATGACTCAAAAAAATTATATATATTTTTTAAAACGAAAAAAAATTATATTTATAGAATCTCCTATGAAATATATACCTTGTATGTTTTGATAAATCTTAAAAGTTAATAACTCGAGTTTGGGGGTTGGTTTGTGAAATAATTAGCGGAGAAATTTATTTAATAAATACCCTGGAATAAGATATTTTACCAGTCAAAGGAATAGCGTTTAGTTTGCTTCATCTTTAGTTCTTGCATTAATTTGTAACGTGATAACGAAAAAAATTGTGTGTGATTATTCTTTGGAGATTCTATCTTTCGAAGAAATTAAGCAAATGAGAAGACTAATCACATGACTTTTTAACCAACTCGACAGGGAATTATTATATAGGATAGGATATCTATATGCATGCATGAGTGCACCAAACTCAGTGTGGTGGCATTAAAATGTAAACGTATACACTATTCCTTAATCATGGGCAATAATATTTCTATACCTGAAAATTAACATGATATAAATGATTATACCAAATAGAAGCTTGTGTAAACAAAATTTCAGATGATGATTTGATTATATTTAACTCATAAGGAATCAAAGTATTTGTTTTCTATTCCTTTTCTTGAAGATGCTTCCAAAAATTAAAGATGACTTCATGACATGTACATTGAAAACTAATTTTGTTTCCATTATTTTCTTTGTTGCTGTTTTTATGTAACTCAAGTACGTAGCATTTTATTCCCATTGAAAATAAAGCACAAGGAAGGAGACAAAAATGAGAAAGGTGTCTTGAATCCTAACTACCCTAAACATTAATCACATGTCAAGACGTAACGTAACTGCACATAATTATCAAAAGGCAAAAAGTAAGAAAGAACAAACCAAAATCCTGGAGATGCAATTAATTTTTTCTTTCATAAGCTTTTCATATCTTCACCAACAAGCCATTTATGTCAATCTGTTACTCGTAATTCACATGCATCATAATACTTATGTTAGCTAAATCTCTTTTTCGTATGTTTCGGCAGTGGTGTTACAAAACCTGATCTGGCCGACACTTAAGCTTTTGGATTGGGACCGATCCTAATCCAAAAAAAAAATAGAGATAAAAATAGAGATAAAACACGGACTCGGGTTGACCCTCGGGTTACCTGGTCTGTTCCAAAATATTAAAAGGACATAGGTGTTTTTTCATTTATTAATTTAATAATTTCATTCTCGCTTCTAGTCTCTCACATTTACTAATTATCTCTCAAAAAGAAAATGTCTTACACTTTCACTTTCTGGTACTAATTTTGATTTTTATGAAACTTTGTTTTCTGTTTCTTTGTTTTAAATGATTTGTTTCTAGATTTTAAATTCTTAGTTACATGCATGTTAGTTAAATTTATTCCGAAATAAAATGTTCATGTTTTATTATTTGACAACTTGTTTTGGGATCATTTTGGTCTGTATCATCCCGATTGAACTCGCACCTCATCGAGTGCGATCAGGTTAAGAGACGGTTTAGATCTAAACAAATTGGTTTAGTCTAATGTTAGGGCCAAGTGAGGGACACATCCAACTCACTTTTTGTACACACATAGTCTTTTGTTATAGTATGTGTTGGAAATTAAGAAGTCTCACATAGACGAGATTAAAAAAAATATTAAGGTGTGTATAGTGGGTGAAAAGTTTGAGTCAATTGGTTCGAACTAAACCTATGTTACCTCACTCTAATTGGACATAATCCATTTATATGCATAATACTGAGTTCCTTTATGAAACATGCACTATTATATGAACATGCAGGTGTAAAAAAAGATGGACAGATCCGGCACTTTTTTCACAGGCCATCTAAAGCATACACAACAGGAACAAGGAAAAGAAGAAAGGTTCAAACTGATGAAGAAGGAAGTGAGACAAGATGGCACAAAACAGGGAAAACAAGACCAGTTTTTATTGATGGTATTATGAAAGGTTTCAAGAAGATACTAGTCCTCTACACTAACTATGGAAGGCAAAAGAAGCCTGAGAAAACCAATTGGGTGATGCATCAATACCACCTTGGTAGTAATGAAGAAGAGAAAGATGGAGAATTAGTTGTTTCGAAGGTGTTTTACCAGACACAGCCTCGACAATGTGGTGGTAATAATTCCAATATTATCAAGGATGCTACTAGTTATGAAAATGGACTGATGATAAATCAAGGAAATGTCCAAGATGATAATGAAGCTCCTCCTATGGACTACTACAATCCTTTCATAAATTATGACCATGTTGCTCATAATTTGGAAAGCTCAGACTCCCAATTTATTCCAAACTTGGTTATGCAAGGTGGTGGCTCTTCCTTTATTCGATTGGCAATGGATGCAAACAAAGCTGGGTTGAACAGAAATTAGCTATGTGAAAAAACTTCTTGGTAGATTATTAATGTATAGTGGTGACAATATGACCACATAAATGTGATGGTTTATTATTATTAGTAGTAGTAGTATTTTTTTTGCCAATAATATTATTATTACTATTATTATCATGTATATTTATTCTATAATTGTAAAAAAATATGTATATTTATTCTATATATATGGATTTATATTAGAGAAAATTGAGGCTCCAATTAACTTTTATATGATTCAATAATAATCGATCGACATTAACTTTTTAACATATTTGTTTTATATTTTGCATCAAACTTATTATTTTATTCTGTATGTCTAATATTAATAAAAAAAAAACTCTATGTTGCATTTCAAAAATTCAAATTAAATCACATATATGAATCAAATAGAATATTTTAAAAATAATCATTCACACAACGTTGGATAAGTATTATGGGTGTGTTTGGTAAAATTAAGACATAAGCTAGCATATAGTTAACTGATAGCTGAAAAACTGGCTTATATTTGATGCTTGATAACTGAAAGATTAAAGTTGAAAAGCTAACTGATTGAAATTAAAGTGTTTGTTAAAATTACCTCATAAATATAATATATTAATATGACATAATAAAAGTACACATTTGTGTAACATGTTATAAATTATATTTATAATTTTGTTTGTATTAATATATTTATCTTAATAATTTTTTTGTGGTAGTCGGAGCTCGAACCCCAGACTTTGCATATATTATGCATTGTCCATACCAACTGAGCTAAGCTCATAAAGACTATCTTAATAATTTGAATGCATTTCAAAGTATTCATTTTGTCTTTAAAATGATAAATGTGATATATGAATTTAATTAAGATTCCTTTATAAAAATTAATTAAAATTGAGATTATCTTTAACAAATTTTGCTTGACTTCTTTATCACATATTTTTATTTTTAATTGTTTCATGGGAAATTATTTTATTTTATTTAAATTGGTGAATATGTTAAAAGAAAAAATAATGATAAATATATACCTATGAATTTAATAGAAAGAGGCCGTATGAAAAATAAATCAAATCTAAGAACCTACGATATTTCGAACTAACTTTAACAATAAATAAAAATTCAAATAGAAAGCAACATGAGACCATATAAAAAAAAAATCAAATTTAAGAACCTAAGAACAATATTTTCAACCAACCCGTCAATTTAGTTCAATTGACAAGATAATGCATAATATATATAAGAGTTGAAGTTCGAATTGAGACACGCTATTTCTCTACATTTGTTAGTTAAAATAACATCTAGAAAAATTATGATAGCATCTCAAAAAAAACTATAAACTTGTGAGAAAAGCTCGTTAGTAAACCCATTTTATCTTACCCTAGCTTACCAAAAACACATTGGATACATACACGATTTGACATGCATGCTGGTTGGAAAAAGAACAATGATAATTGAAGAATCATTTAATAACAATTTTTATGACAATTTTCTTTTTCTCTTTTTTTATTGATAAAAAATAATAGAGAGAAAAAATAAAAATATATATGAGAAAAAAAATTATTTAGTTCTTCGGGTCCTATTTACAATAAGAGAAATGTTAGGGACACACTCTCCAACACATTCTTTTAACACACACCAACAAAAATTAGACACTCCATTCAATTATTTTAATTCTTTACCTATTAAATGATTCTTACAATAGATGAAGTGGCTAATTTTAATTGGTGTGTATTAAAAGAGTGTGTTAGGGAGTGTGTCCTTAACATTTCTCTTACAATAAACAATTGATTTTTTAGATTCATTGAATAGCTCAAATACATTAATTATTCGATGAGAATTTAAAAAGCCAAATATTTCTTTTAGATAGAAGTGAAAGTAGTAAAATTGTTCAATTGGAAGAGACATCACCACTTTGTAACCTGCACGCCGTAAATCAATTACTACTATCACCTCGTTAGTGATGATGAAGGCTTTGGTGAGAAGAGAATAACAGTAACACTTGGTTTTTAGTCTATAAATAAATAAAGGGTTAGAATTCCTCCATAAATAAATTGCCACCATCACCTCATTCTCAAATGGAAGAACAACAACCACCAACTCTCTCATTACAAATCATCAAAGGTCCTCGTAAAGGTGAAACCCTTCAATTTCGACCAGGATATGCCATCAGAATTGGAATATCCACCAAACATCTCTCTATTCATACCGAATCCGGTAAATGGGCACTCAGAGACCTTGATTCCTCCAAATACTTCTTTTTATCTCCGTGATGGATCCACCATTAAGATCGGTGAAGTCACCATTATTGTTGTTAACTTCATCCACCCCGAAGATAGGTCCAGTGAGGTAGGTGGGGGAGGCAATGAGGAAGATGTGTTGGAGAGGGTGGGTGGTTAGATATGGTGTTGAGAAACTATCATAAAAATACGTTCTCTACTTAATCTAATGTCAAGATTAACTTGGGAAACTCTTTCTCTTTCCCATGCTAAATACCGCCACAGTTTGGTAGTTAGATTTTGTTAACTCGTTAAGGGTCTGTCTGGTAAGGCCTGCTTTTGTGCTTATAACTTATAGTTTATGTCTTATAAGCTTATTTGATTAGAAAGACTTGTTTGCTATCGGTCTATTTCTTATAAACTTATAACTTATTTTTATAAGCTTTTAGCAGTTTGTTATAAGATAATTCAAATAGCTTATATCTTAAAGTTTATAACTTATCGATTTTATTTTAATTTTACCTCTGGAGTTTTAATTGAAAACAAACAAATATTAATTAAATGTACATTTTTTATGTCATTTCATATTTATAAGCTACTTTAACCGCTATTTTTATCATACACTACAAATTCAATCAGTTATTTTATCTACTATCAGCAATAAACTAGGTTATAAGTCACTCATTATAAATTCGTCTATTATAAACTAACTTATCAATTATCCACTGTTTTTTACCAAACATGGTTTTGAGTTGTTTTGTTTGATAGCACCCTTTGTTATTCTTGCAAGACTATTTTATGACAACTTATCAGTGAAGTAACAAAAATTTACGGTAACTATTGTTTTCTTGCTTGCATCCGTCAATGTTGTTTCTTTCTTGCTTGCTATGAAGACCAGATACAGATACGGATGCAAGTACGATACAATAAGGGTACGCGGATACGCGAATTTTTTAAAATGTAGGATATGATACAGCTAAGATACATTAACAAAAAATTTATACTAAAACTTATATGTATGTAAAATACTTGAAGAAAATAAACGTTAATTAAAAGAACTCAACACAAATTTTATCTAATATTGATTAACTGAATCACCCATCTCTCGTTACATTTATCCACAAGATGTATAATTTTAAGTGGTTCATCGAGAAACAATTCTAATTATGCATATTTATAATTGAATCATATACATCTCTAATGAATGTTTACAACATTGTCTCACGTTTTTACTCCTCATCTTTTTGTAGGAACGTATATGTAAAGTATCTTGTAAGTATCTTTGTGTATATACAAAGTATCGTATAAGTATTCGTTAAAATATTTTTTTTAAATTTAAATAATTAATTCTGATACTTCGTGGGTGCATATCCGTGGAGTATCGTTATCAAATACGTATCCGATACGGGCACGTCTTCATTTTGGAGTATCCGGGCTTCATAGCTTCCTTGCATCCTTCAACATTGTTTCTCCTTATGAAGCACAACCACCTTTAGGATGGGGCGTGTTCCGATATGCGTCAGTGTCCAACACTTCTATAAATGGATAAGAATCTTAAATAAATTGTTTTCTTATTTACGTCGACAATCTTTGGACCGGTGTCCAACAACGTTTTTAAATTTTTTAGTTTTTTTTTTCTCTTTTTCATTTTTCTTACGTTACCAAAAAAGTATATATATAAAAAAAAAAAAAAAGCTCTAGTAAAATGATTTGTTTTTTTTAAGAAATAAAATGATTATATTTTTTTGAACAACTCTTGTGTAAATTGTAAAATGACAATAGCTGAATATAACCGGGAAAGTTGATGATTCAAAAAAAAAATTGAGTCGTTAGGCAAATACTCATCACCTCAATCCTCCCTTCCAAACTCACTCTCTCACTAAAATGGAAGAACAACAAGACCCACCCACTCTCACACTCCAAATCCTCGCCGGTCCACGCAACGGAGAAACCCACCAATTCGAACCTGGATCCACCGTCAAAATCGGTCGGGTCATCCGCGGCAACAACCTCCCCATCAAAGATCCAGCTATTTCCACCAAACACCTCACTATCCATTTTGATTCTGGTAACTGGATTCTCACAGATCTCGATTCCTCTAACGGCACCGTTTTAGACACCAAACCTGTTCCTCGTAATACCCCTTTTCATCTCAGCGATGGTTCCACCATTAAGATTGGTGAAGTTACTTCCATCCTCGTTAACTTCATCAATCCCCAAAGTAACCCTACGGAAACCATAGTAGAAGATAAACCAATGAAGGGTAAAAAGGGGAATAGTAGTAAAACTGTTAAATTTAGGGTTCCGGTACAGAGTATTGATGAAGATGAAATGTTGAATGGTGATGATGAATTTGGAATTGTGGATCGACCTGAGCCGATGAAGGTTATGAGGAATACGCAGGGCAGGAAAGTTGTTGCTGATTCTGCTGATGTGAATTTGGATGCTGTAGTATCGAAGAATGTGAGAGTGACGAGGAACTCGAAGAATAAGAAGAATGCGGTTGAGATCTGTGATTCCAGTAGTGGTAATTTGGATGATGTGAAGAAGAATGTGAGGGTGACAAGGAATTCGAAGAATAAGAAAAATACAGTTGAGGTTTGTGATTCGAGTGATGGGGATTTCGAGGGTGTGAAAGAGAAGGTGGAGGAAGTGAAGAAGAATGTGAGGGTGACAAGGAATATGAGGAATAAGATTGATAAAATAGGGGATTCTGAATTGAGTGTTGGGGATTTGGATGGTGTGGAGGAGCCGAGGAATGTGAGGGGGACGCGGAAAATGAAGAATAAAGGGATTGTGATTGAGGAAAATTTGAGCTTAGTGGATGGAGTGGAGAATGTTGGGAAAAAGAAAACGAGGGGTGGTGGTGGTAAGGGGAAGAAGAAATTAGAGGAAGAGATTGTTGGTGATGGTGATGGTAAAGAGAATTGCGGTGATGCTGAAGAAAAGGAGAAATTGGAGGAAAAGTGTGTTGGTGATGGCGAAGATAAAGAAAAGGAGAAGTTACCAGAAGAGCGTGTTGGTGATGGAGAAGATAAAGAAAAGAAGATGTTACCAGAAGAGTGCATTGGTGATGGAGAAGATACAGAAAGGGAGAGATTACAGGAAGAGTGTGTTGGTGATGAAGAAGATAAAGAGAAGGAGAAATCACAAGAAGAGTGTGTTGGTGTTGGAGATGATAAAGAGATTTGTGATGCGAAAGAAAAAGAGAATTTAAACGGGGATGAGAATTGGCCTGATTTGGAGGAGATGAATTTAGGTGAGTGGTTTGATTTCTTGGAAGTTTACTTGCCAAAACAGATACATGATGAAACGGAAGAGATTATTGATTCCATGAGACAAAAAGCCGAGAGACTCCGCGAGTACGTCATAATGTATCAGAATCAGAAAGCTGGAACTACCACTGAATGCTAGTATATGTAGTTAACTGATAGTTATTTGGCATTAGCACAACTGTTGTTAGGTAGTTAGATTTTGTTAACTGAACGAGTTTTTAGTCAGCACTCTTTTGTTATTCTCTCCAGAATATATTGTACTTCTATTATTGCTTTTAATGAAGTAACTCAGATTTACAGAAACTATTGTTTTCTCCCTTGCATCTTTCTATGCTGATTCTCCTTGTCAATAACAATTTTACTTCCTTGTCGGTGTTACAAGTTTGGTTCACTTTTAGTTTGTAATTATTACGAGTATACACTAACATAAAACATGATCTTGATCAATTTAACTTATATTCAACTGCTGTATTATATGCAATAGGCTGGCACCGAATCAATCTAATTTGTAAGTTGGTTAATGATTTTTGCTGTTATTGGATGAGGTTTGAAAAAACTGGTGTGAGAGTGACTGCTAGTGTATGGAGTGAGGTTTGAGGAAACTGGGGTGGAAGTGACTGCTAGTGCATCAGGTGATAACAGCCAACTTGATTATCAACACCAGGAGCAAAATCAATCAATGTATCTTTAAAGAACGGATTCCATGAGACCTGATGTAGACATTCAGTGAGCCTAAATGGAAGCTGGAAATAGTTGTGCAGTATCTTTGGAAATACATAACTAAGGTAATAGTTTTTGAAAATTGTCATACTTTCTTTTTATAATCCCTTGACCCTTGTTTTGTACAAAATTTGCAACCTTCTGCTCGCACTCGTCGATGGGGCTTTGAAATGCTTTTCAAATATAACTAGAGCTGAGAGCATAATAAAGAAAATTGGTGCAGATGTAGTTCAGTTGCTTTTGGCTCATGGTTTTCAGGTAACTGTCTTTATTTCCGTTTATATCTTTTGTTTATTTTCTGTTATTACTCATCAAAATCTGTATGAGGTGCTTCTATAATGGATTTTTCCTGGTTTTCAGGCTCAATTGTCAATATTGTCAAACAGTGCTCTTGTAGATTTGTGTCGGGCGCTTATATCTGCTTTTGAGAGTTTAAGAAGCACAGATGGTTAAGAAAACCATTTCTCAGAATTATAACTTTTAAATCGCTTTCTTAGTTGTGCATCTATCTTTGTCTGATTTGGGATACTATAGCTGGTTCTACTTAAACAAACTTGCTTCAATGCTTGGATTATCTATGTCAAAACTTTGAATTATGAACAGATCCTGAAAATGCAGAATTTTCATATATAACCTGTTGAAAACATTTTGTAAAATTTACCGGTGTTGTTCAAATTATTTTTCTGTCTTAATGTTGTAGGGATATGGAGATACTGTCTATTGGAAAAGAGGCACTATTTTCTGTCTTATGATTATGTGCTCTTTTTTTACTTCAAATTTTCACTGATGTAGTAACTAGTTTGTGTCTACATGTGGCATTTTCTTATTTAATTCAATGGGAAAACTACCTAGAAGTTCTAGTAATTGCTTAAGTAACAACAACATTAGAATAAAATATAAATGGAGAGGTTTCATTTATGCAGTTGTTGGAGTCAACAAGTCACTACAGTTGATTGATTAGATCTATCAGAAATTGTTCCCAACCAATTTGTAGATATATATCATTTCCTTTCTTCAAAATATTCACTTCCCACTTATCACTGCAAGAGCCTACCAGAATAATAAATGTATGCTTCCACAACTCGTCACCCAAATCCTTAACAATCAGTTCTCATTTAGAATTTTATAAAGTACCTTACTCCAGAGGATGTGTGAATTTGAAATGCTAGCTCTTGCCAATAGTGAGATCACAATATTCATTAACTTTTTATGTGTGAGGTGTGTATCATCTCAAATTGTTTATCTCGCCTTGTGTCATTGTGTTTTTTATTTGGGTTGTTAGAGAGGAGTTTTCATCTTTCACTTTTTAACACAGGCTGTTTCTCAAGTCAATATAGCTTTCATGTTGCAATTCCAGCAGTTGTGCAGTAAGCACTACAACGTGAGAGTGGGGACAGGTGAGTAATAGTAGGTTGTAGGAGTGAAGATAAATCTATACAAAATCTTGAGAAATGATAAGCTTATCCTATCTATTCTTCCATTTCAGCTTGATTGTTTGAAACTATGACTTGTTACTCAATTTTAATTAAGAAGTTCTTGGTAAAAAAAAGAAATTGTTGTAGATTCTAGTCTTTTTAAGCTGAGGTACTTACCTTTGAGCACCTGTGGAGTAATAATGTAATCAAGTTTATAAGTGAAATATAATATAATTACTTATGTTTTCTTTTTTGGTTGTATAAGACATTATTCAATAATAGTGGAAAAAATTTGTGATATTGACATCTTTGTCCTCATAGAATAGAGACGTATTCATTCTGCCAATTAAATTGAGTTAGCTATTGAGACTTTTCATAGGCTAGCATCCTTGTTTTCTTTATGTCCAATGGTCAGAATAGACGTTTCAAAGTTAAATTCTTGCTTCACACTATTTTTTCAAACAAGAAGTCGGCTACAGTAGTACTATATTTTATTTTTTTTTGACAAACAGTACAGTAGTACTATATAATATAGTTAAATGATCAAGCAATTTTAGAAACATCAAGTAACTGCAAGGTTATCATCTAGGGAGAAATGGAGGTAACCCAAGGGACTCTTCCTCTCAATACCTGCCATGTCCAAAAATTGTTGCTTATCATCAATAGGTTACACATGCTCCTTCATTCCATGGCTTTAGGCTTCTTGTTCTATTACAGGGTGTGCTTTCTTTTCCAAGACCAAGAAAACAGGGGAAGCCATTTGTTACCATGGCTCCTTGTTTTTGCTTCAGAGATCATTCTCTCCTTCATTTGGTTCCTTGGCCAAGCTTATCGTTGGCGTCCCATTTCACGATATGTCTTCCCAGAGAGACTGCCAGAGGATGACAAGCTCCCTGCTGTTGATGTGTTCATATGCACTGCAGATCCAATCAAGGAACCCACTTTAGAGGTGATGAATACTGTTTTATCATCCATGGCACTAGATTATCCTCAAGAGAAGATTCATGTGTATCTTTCAGATGATGGGTGTTCCCCCATGACTCTGTATGGTGTGAGGAAGGCTTGGGAGTTTGCAAGGTGGTGGCTTCCCTTCTGCAGAAAATACAGAATAAAGAACAGGTGCCCCAAGGCCTACTTTTCTGCTTTGGAGAGTGATGATAATGATTTTGCCAGGAGTAGTGTTTACATGGCAGATAAGAAAAAGATTAAGGTTGAATATGATAGGATTGTTTTTATTGAATTCCTATAGGTTGCATTACATACATATAGAAATATTGCTTTCTGATGAAAGTCAACAATTTGCAGAGAAAGTATGAGGCTTTTAAAGAAGGGATAGAAACATTCAGAAAAGATGAGACCTTTTCAAGAGATAGTATTACTGTTGGAGATCATTCATCAGTCATTGAGGTATAATAGCACTTCATTGTAAATATGTAAACATGTTTGAAGAATAACAACTGTACCTGACAGCAATAAGTTGAGTTTCTAGTGTGCTCAACAGATTACAAATTTGCGACAACAAAAAGTAGTCAATGTTCATCTGCAACTATATATGTGCTAAATTTCCGCCATGTGCACTATATACTAGACACATTTTATCTGAATTTTGCAGGTGATGCAAGAAGATATCATTAATGATGTGGACAATGTCAAAATGCCTCAACTTGTTTATGTTTCGAGAGAGAGAAAGTCTTCTAATCCCCACCATTTCAAAGCTGGAGCCCTCAATGTCCTTGTACAGCCATCCTCTTATCCTCCAAAGTATATATACAAAAATTGCTTTACAAACACAGCAAATGTAATGATTTCATGTCTTGCATAATTATTTTTCAGCTTCGTGTATCTGCTGTGATGAGTAATTCTCCCTACATCCTAGTTCTAGATTGTGACATGTTCTGCAACGATCCAACTTCAGCTCGATATGCCATGTGTTTTCACCTTGATCCAAAGATATCATCCTCCTTGTCTTTTGTTCAATTTCCTCAGAAATTTCACAACATTAGCAAGAAAGACATCTATGACAGTCAGCTGAGATCACTATTTACTGTAAGCACACAAAAACTGATCCTTTAGATTAAATCTTTGCAGTATTAAACTAAATCTTTTGAACAACTTCAGCTACAATGGCAAGGGATGGACGGGCTTAAGGGACCTGTATTGTCAGGTACAGGCTTTTATATGAAAAGGGTATCATTGTACGGAAATCAAGCGAATGAAGGTATTAACCCACGATGTTGCTTGTAAAACACTAGATTGATATATTTTAACAACATTGACATATGAATATAGCCTTTATGTTATGAATTAACATACTTTACTGTTCTGATTTTTAAATTTAGGAGGGACTGACCTGCTGCAACTTCGAGAATATTTTGGTTCATCGAATGAATTCATCAAGTCACTTACTCAAAACTACACAAGTGTTTTTTTTCCGGGACGGAATATATTGCTCGAAGAACCACACGTGTTGGCTTCTTGTAGATATGAAACCGGCACTAAATGGGGACAAGATGTAAGAAGACTTCAAAACTCAGATATTACACCAAAATTTATACAGAAAAACTCAATGTATAATTTTGAACTGTTTCAGGTAGGTTTCTTATACGATAGTGTAGTAGAAGATTTCCTGACTGGATTTATCTTGCATTGTAACGGATGGAATTCGGTTTTCTGCGAACCATCTAGGCCACAGTTCCTTGGTACAGCTACGACAAATTTGAATGATGTACTAATCCAAGGCACAAGATGGTACTCTGGTTTGTTCGAAAACGGGATAAGTAAGTTTTGCCCCCTCATATATGGGCCTTTAAGGATGCCACTACTCCAAAGTCTGTGTTTTGCCGAGCTCACATATTTCCCTCTTTATTGTTTGCCCCTTTGGTGTTTTGCTACCATCCCTCAGTTCTGTCTACTAAATGGAATACCCTTGTATCCTAAGGTAACACAGATATTAAACTTCCCACCGTTTTAACTTCAATCTCAGATTCTTATGTATATTTGCGTCAAACACTAACATACACTCTTTTCTTGAACATTTTTTTACAGGTTTCGGATCCATATTTTCTAATCTTTTTATTCATTTTTTTATCATCTCTTTCAAAACACTTACTAGAAGTGTTCTTAACTGGAGGAATACTGCATAAGTGGATCAATGAGCAGAGAATCTGGATGATGAAATCAACTACTTGCAATCTATATGGTTGTTTGGATGCTTTAATGAAGAAAGTTGGAATAAGACAAGCTAGTTTCTTGCCTACTAATAAAGCAGAGGACGATGAACAAACTCTGCTATACCAAAATGATAAATACGACTTCCGAACATCGAACATTTTTATAGTTCCAATGCTTGCCCTCCTCACAATCAACATATTTTGTCTGGTAGTTGGAGTGTATAGAGTGATATTGGTGGGTGATTGGGACAAAATGTTCATACAGATTGCCCTTCCAAGTTTTATCATTACTGTCAACTACCCTATCATTGAAGGGCTGGTGATAAGGAAGGACAAGGGACGCATTTCACAGTCGGTAGCTATATATGTTATCTTGTTTACTATGATTTTTTTGACATTTTGTAAAATCTTATAAATGAAGAAATGCGTAATAATATGATATACAAGCGATGTACAGTAATATATTTTTTGTGTTTTTAGAATGCTACCCTCCTACATCATTAAGTTTTTTCCAAGAGAAGGCTTGAGCAAAAAGCATGAACAGCCCCAACTTTGCCTTTGAAATGCCATTTAACATGTGTTTGGAACCATAGCCTCCCAATCTGCTGCACATCTAATCAAATTTTTCACGGTGGATCTCCGCAAGTTGTTTGACCGAAAAACAAACACTTAATACAGTAGCATTGAAGAGTAATACTTGCTCGGGGACAAACCCAAATAAAAAGATTTGAACACACAAAACTTCAAAAAATTTAAAAAGAATTAAATTAAATGATGTCAATTGATCTGACTAAATTATTTGTTTTAATTTTATTGATTTTACGTGACCTTGCGAGCGTGCCTAAATAATAATATTGATTTTGGGCTGCGAAGACTTTCTCTAGGTTTATCATGAATATGTACATGACACTTTTCCGAGGTGTAGGATTTTTATACTGTTTGGGATAGTGTACTTCTCTCTATTACTACAATATATAAGTTACTTTAGCACATGATAATTGGTACACGAACTGAAAAAACTTCGTTAATTTTATAAAAATTATGATTTACTCTAGGAAGTTATCCTTCATTAAAGAACGAAAAAACAAATCATAACAGAAAAGAAAAAAATTATGAATATAATTAAAAAACAACTAATACAGTACTTCATTGGAAAGTAGTAAATGACTCACTGCTCGTGAAGTTTGTGGCAGTACGCCTTAGAGTATCTTCGATGGAAGGACCTCCTATTAAGGACCACTCCATATTAAGGACCTCCTATTGAAGGAAGAAAAAATGAGTCTCTATTAAGGAACGGATAACTATATAAAGACTTTCTCTCTTATGTAACTAACGAGTCCCGCGTTTAAAAGAATAATAAAATGTGTACTATGTGGTCCCACTTACAGAAGAAGTAATATTTTAATAATTAATAGTTGTTTTAAATATTATTTTATTTATTTGTCATTATTTTAAATAAAATGTAATTCATACAAATTATTATTTTTTAACGAATCAACATAAAATTTGTAATGTTAATTTTTCCATTTTCAAATTATTAGCAAATGTGGTAGAAATTTAAGTTCATACGAATAAATAAATATTTTATAATTTAATTTTTTTTTAAGGATTATAATTAAATATTATGAGGAATTTATAATTTAATAAATAAATTATTTTTGTTTAACAGTGTAAAGTTAATGGGATCTATTTAAGTATTTTTCATTTGAGTCGTTATTAGTGTACTCCCATTGAAGTCATTGAATCCTTAATAAGTACTTTTATTAAAATATTATAAATAAGTGATGTGTAACGGAAAGTCCATTTAAAGAGTCCATATTAAGGAACTACCATTGTGGATGCTATTAAAGGCGCGTTTAAGTATCAGTGACATAGGAGAGGGACATCGGAAATTTAGCTGTACGTGACAGTGATGCTTTTACAATACATACTTATTTTTCACAAAGTACTATTAAGGGTATTAAGGCTCTGTGAAGGAACTTACTAACCATCTTGTGGACTACCCAGCAGGTTCCTGTTTTTCCCACTTCAATGCAGGGAGGCTCTTAGAATAGGTAAAACAGATCATATAGATTGATAGATAATAGACCAGTCTTGATTAATAATGTAGCTCATCTAATATGGAAACAATGTTAATAGAGTTTTCATTAAAACGCTAAATAATACTATACATAAATACAACTCAATCAATCAACAAATAAAATCGTGCCATCAAAACTTTCTATGGCCTACAATATGATAATCATTGCTAGCAAACACAAGTAATCACAACCAATATGCAAAACCAAACAGACAGAAAGGAAGTTAAATTCATGCCATATTTCTCGTCTGTATGTCAGTAAACACGGCATCAATGAGATCTAGACAGACCTAGACGGAGTGATAAAGAAGCAACAGGCAATACAAATCCTTTTCAAAACCCGTTATCACCTCTGAAGAATACATTTCTCATACAGAGCAACAAGATCTTTCTTCATGGGATTCTTCAACTGAAGCAATTGATCACCAAAGTTATGTTTTGTCAGTTCTCGCTTAAGCTTCGGGATGGTGAACTTTGTATGATCCTCTTCATTTGCTTGCTGACTAAGATTGTCCTCTGCACCCTCATAGATTGAACCACCATCTTCTGGCTGCGTGTACTTAGGACTGGTTGTACTCCTGGCTCTTTTAGCTCCCCTTAAAATTCTAGGGCTTGCATCCATGTCTTGTACAGAATCAGCGTCATTCTCTGCCCTCAATCGCTTACCATCGGTCTTCAGCTTACTGTCCAATGTTTCATTCATTCGAAACTTAGTCAGCTCTTGATGTAGAGAGTCAATTTTGGCCTGTGCAGACTGTAGCTGCAGAGAGAGAGTATCAGCCCGGTTATTTGCCTGTGTATGTGCCTCGCGCTCTGTTTCCAAAAGTTGTTCAAGAATCTGAGCATTATTTCTCCTGTGTGTTTTATCTTTATCCAGAAGTGCCTCTAAATCCTTCTCTCTTTGCTGCACCTTTTCTTCGAGCTTTGCAACTGTCAAACGTGCATCCTTCTCTGAATCCATTGCTCTCTGCAATTCACCTTCCAGATTATCTTTCTCCCTTCCTAGAGTTTCAATTCTCCTCTCAGCCCTCTCAATCTGTGCCAGTCTTTCCATTGCCAGTCTCTGCATCTCACTCTTCTCCTTCTGAGCCATGCCTGCTTCAGCCCGTGCTCTATCAGCCACTTCAGTAGCCCTTGCAGCTTCTTTTTCAGCAGTTTTACACCTCTCTTGAACCTCCTCAAATCTTTTGAACTCAGATTGGTACTTCTGCTCAAGATGGTTCTTTTCCTGCTGATATACTATTGCTTCCCTCTCATATGACTGGGCCTTGGCATTTTCAGATTTCATTTTGTCAGTCAAATCTTTAATTTCATTCCTCAGTGATGATATTTCTGTATCATAACTCCTTATCTTGGACTCAGCAGCCTGCAAGTACAAGCACAATATTAGCCCCGAAAAGACCGAAACAAACACACGAAAAGAAGAGAATTTGTTATATGATGTGCATAAGTTAACAGAAATCTTCTTATTGAAAGCCCCTTCATAATAGTGCTGAGACAGCACTTCTAAGAAGCTAAAAAATTTGGGAACTTCTACGGTACACCTCACAAATTGAGGTGTACCGGTACTCCTGCTTCAAAAATATATAATTTAACGATCATTTTATGAAATAAAGAGTTATTTATTAATATTTATATTTTATAAAACATC